>ERZ773054.216-NODE-216-length-46783-cov-9.244564_pt1 | contig 46783 bp, 45 predicted proteins | sample MGYA00580630_ERZ773054 | MGnify/ENA primary metagenome ERZ773054 (study PRJEB29015, sample SAMEA2737994) | human oral metagenome | biome: human oral; feature: human-associated habitat; material: dental | place: China | collected 2115 ... | reverse complement strand
GATATTAATTTTTGCATATCAGGCTGTTATAATTAACAAGCACATTTATAAAAAATCAGTTTTTATAAATAGTGTTAGATTTTAGCAGGATAAAAGCGTTATAAAGATATTTTAAGCTGTATATTACTTTGGAGGAAATATGGATTTTGCGCATATAGATTTTAGCACAGCGAAACATATATATTTTATAGGAATAGGCGGAATAAGTATGAGTGCTTTAGCAAGAATACTTGTCCAAAAAGGTATAAATGTAAGCGGATCTGACATAAAAGAATCAGAACTTACAAAAAAGTTGGAAGGAGAGGGTATAGAGGTAAAATATACCCAAGTTACGGAAAATATAACTCCGGACATAGATTATGTAGTATATACGGCAGCTATATCAAAGGACAATCCTGAGTTTAAAAAAGCACAGGAACTTAATATACCTCTTGTAAATCGTGCAAGTCTTTTATCAGATATTATGAAAGGCTATAAATACTCTATAGGAGTGAGCGGAACTCATGGAAAGACAAGTACAACTTCTATGCTAAGCCATATACTTATAGAGGCGAAAAAAGATCCCACCATAAGTGTAGGGGGCATGCTTCCTTTGATTGGCGGTAATCTTAAGATAGGGAAGGAAGAGTTTTTCTTAACCGAGGCTTGTGAGTATACGAACAGTTTTCTTGAGCTTAGTCCCAATGTTGAAGTTATATTAAATATAGAGGCGGATCATCTTGACTTTTTTAAAGATTTGGATGATATAAGAAAATCTTTTAAGAAGTTTATTGCTAAACTTGATGATAACGGGATATTGGTTATAAATGAAAAAATATCTAATAAGGAAGAGCTTTTAGATGGCTTTTCAGGTAAAGTATATAGCTTCGGTTTGGGTAAAGGCTATGTAAATGCAAAAAATATAAATTATGACTTCGAAGGAAAAGCCGAGTTTGACCTGTATGTAGAAGATAAATATATGGGCAAAATAAAACTGTCCGTATATGGAGAACATAATATATTAAATGCACTGGCTGCAATTGCGACAGGTATGGCTCTTGATATAAGCCTTGAAGATATTAAAAGAGGTCTTGAGGGCTATGGCGGCGTGCATAGAAGATTTGAAATAAAGGGTACAGTAAAGGGGCTTACTGTAATAGATGATTATGCGCATCATCCCGGAGAAATTGAAGCCACTATAGAGGCTGCAAAAAAACTGAAGTACAAAAGACTGTGCGTGGTATTTCAACCGCATACATATAGCAGAACTAAGGCACTGCTTGAAGATTTTGCAAGAGTTCTGTCAAAGGCGGACTTGGTTGTACTGGCAGATATATATGCGGCAAGAGAAAAGGATACTTTAGGAGTAAGTTCGAAAGATATCGAAACTTTGATAAATAAAAAGTCTCAAAAAGCATACTATTTTCCTACTTTTGATGAGATTGAAAGTTTTGTACTCTCCAAACTTGATAAAGGAGATATATGCATTACTATGGGGGCAGGAGATATATATAAGTTGGGAGAAGACATACTGGGAATATAATAAATAAAGGTATTTCATAGATACACACAAATTTATCCACATTCTTGAAAAAAGTTGTGGATTTATTTTTGTCTACACTATGGTATCCTATAAATAAGAGAAGATAAAAATTTGAGTTTCAGTAGATCGTAAGAGACTGTAATTTATAAAGTATATTATGCAGGGGTTATGTATGAAAGTTAATTTAAAGAATATAGATCCTAAAGATATAGCGGTGATATCGGGGGAATTTATAAAAAAATATATGCCTAGAGCTAACGGAGAATATGTAAAAGTATATCTGTATCTTATATATAATGCTAAAGAGGAGCTTAAACTTGCTGATATAGCCTGCGATGTGGAGCTTACGGAAAATGATGTAAAGCACGCACTGAATTATTGGATAAGACATGATTTGATAAGTGTTGAGAATACGGATGAACCTGTACTTGTCAAAGAAGAAAATATAATAAAAGCAGAGGGAAAGCTTTTAGTTTCGCTCAAAGAAGAAAATATAGATGAAATAATAGAAGAGAATATGACTTATGATGATATAGGAGACACCAAAGAGGATTTCCGATATGATTATGAGCAGGACTATGAAGAGACTTATGAGCAGGACTACGAAGAAGACTATGCCAAAGAAGACTCTAATTTTGAAGAAGAGTATGAAGAAACTTATGACTTGGAAGAAAATTATGAAGAAGAGTTGATTGAGGAAGATGTTCATGAGGATGTTGTTGAAGAAGTAGTGGATATTATACCTAAAAAACAAGCAATAGACAGCATAAAACTCGGTCAAGACGAGGAATTCGGTACGCTTCTTTATTTTATACAAATGTATATAAAAAAGAATCTAAGCCAGCATGATGTGGAAAGAGTGGCATATATGTATGAAAGCCTCGGTATGTCAGCCGATCTTATCGAATATATGGTTGAAAGCTGTGTAGAAAAGGGTAAGACCTCACTTAGGTATATGGAAAAGATAGCAATAGACTGGTATGAAAAAGGTATAGACAGCATAGAAAAGGCAAAAAAAACAGCCAATATATATCCGAAGGAAGTGTGGGAGATCATGAAGGCATTTGGCATAAGTTCAAGACTACCGGGTAGCGGAGAAGTATCTTATATGAACAAGTGGCTGCAAGAATACGCCTTTAGTATAGATGTTATAAAAGAAGCCTGCGACAGAACCTTGTTAAATGCCCAAAAACCAAGCTTTCATTATGCCGATTCAATACTTAGCAGGTGGTATAAACTGGGAATAAAAAGCATAGATGAGATAGGGCTTAAAGACATTAAAAAAGACAGAATAAAGACTGTTGAAACACAAAGACCAAGGCAGACTGCAAAACTTAATAATAGATTTATTAATTTTGAACAAAGAGATGACAGCGAAGAAGATTTAAATAACTTAATTAATGAAAGACTAAGACAAAGACTTGGTCAAGGTAAGCTAAGAGGGAGTTTAGATGGGGTTAAGTAATTCACAATATCAAGCCATACTCAGAGAATATGATAGAATACAAGCCGAAGAAAGAGCAAAAAGAGAAGAAAGGGTAGAGGAAGTCTATCAAAAGATCCCTGAGCTTAAAACACTTAACTTAGCATCGGGAAAACTTGCCTTAGAAAGTTATTTAAGTATAAGGGAAAAAAAGGACAGTAAATTACTTGATAGCTTATCAGAGAGCATAGAGAAGCTTAAAGCAAAAAAACTTAGGCTTTTAAGAAAATACGGATTTTCAGATGATTATATGGAGCTTAGGTACAGATGCGATCTGTGTAAGGATACGGGATTTGTTGACGGGAAGAAATGCAGATGTTTTAATGATAAGGTCAGGAAGTTATTGTATGAGAAGTCCAATATACAAAAAATACTTGAGCGTGAAAACTTTGGAACCTTTTCATACAAATATTTTGATGATGAACATATAGAAAAAGAAATCGGTACAACTGTAAGAAAATATATGGAAGATATTGTGGAATTCTGTAAGGATTTCGTTGATAATTTTCCGAGTAAACATGAAAATATTATTTTTATAGGTAATACCGGAGTAGGTAAAACATTTTTGTCGAACTGCATAACAAGGGAACTCATAGACAGATATTATTCGGCGATTTATCTAAGTGCGGCTGAATTGTTTGAATATCTTGCTCGTGCAAAGATGGAAGATGATATGTTTGCAAAGGAAATTAATGAGCATATCTTAGAGGATGATGTACTGATCATAGATGATTTGGGAACGGAATTAGTTAATACCTTTACAAGTACACAGTTATTTTATATAATAAACCATAGGATAAATACTGAGAAGTCTACTATTATATCTACAAATTTGTCTATTAAGTTACTTAGGGATAATTACTCGGATAGAATAGTCTCAAGACTTTTAAACAGTTATGATATTATAAAATTATATGGAGAAGATATACGAAGGCGGAGATTGTAGTATATTTCCTTTGCTGTGTCGTACCGGAAAATCTTTTACATAATTTGGAGGATGCATGGGCAATAAAGATAAAAAAATAGAAACCATACCGGTAGGACCTTTGGGGCTTGTGCCGCTAAAAAGCTGTGAAGACTTTGCAAAAAAGGTTGATGAGTATTTGGTTGCTTGGAGAAATGAACGAGAGCAGGATGTAAAAACCGATATAGTTTTTTCGGGTTATCATAGAGATTCATATATTATTCCAAGTACCATAAGCAGGTTCGGTTCAGGTGAGGCAAAAGGAACTGTAGATGTATCGGTAAGAGGTGATGATCTTTATCTTATGGTTGATGTATGTAACTACAGTATGACCTACTCTTTATTCGGAAAGACCAACCATATGTCGCCGGATGATCATTTTCAGGATCTGAAAAGGATCATAGCCGCAATAGCAGGCAAGGCAAGAAGGCTTACTGTGATCATGCCGTTTCTTTATGAAGGAAGACAGCATAAGAGGTCCGGAAGAGAATCGCTTGATTGTGCGGTTGCCTTACAGGAACTTGTGTCAATGGGTGTAGATAATATTATAACCTTTGATGCACATGATCCGAGAGTACAAAATGCTATACCTCTTAAGGGCTTTGAAACCGTACAGCCGATTTATCAATTTTTAAAAGCACTTGTAAAGTCGCAAAAGAATCTTTCGATAGATGCCGAACATATGATGATTATAAGCCCTGATGAGGGCGGTATGAACAGAGCGATATATTTTGCCAATATGCTGGGACTTGATGTGGGTATGTTTTATAAAAGAAGGGATTATACCAAGATAGTTGACGGTAGGAATCCTATAATAGCTCATGAGTTTCTGGGCGGCTGTGTTGAAGGTAAGGATCTGATAGTGGTTGATGACATGATATCTTCAGGTGAAAGTGTTTTGGATGTTGCAAAGGAGCTTAAAGCCAGAAAAGCCAAAAGAGTATTTGTATGTGCAACATTCGGACTTTTTACAGGTGGACTTGCAAAGTTCGATAAGTACTATGAAATGGGATTGATAGACGGAATTTTTACAACAAATCTGGTTTACCAATCACCGCAGCTTTTAAGCAAACCGTACTATGTCAATGTTGATATAAGTAAGTATATAGCTCTTATAATAGATAATCTGAATCATGATTCATCAATAAGTGAGCTTATGCTTCCGGCAGGCAGAATTAATGCTTTATTAAAGAAACATAGAGAAGGACAATATTAAGGGGTTTTTATGAGGATTATAATTTGTGATGATAATCCTAATGACATAAAAGAATACTCTGAAATAATAAATAATGTTATAGTTGATGCACAGGAAGAAGATATGGAACTTATCGCCTATGAAAGCGTATCTCAGTTGCTTTTCGACATGGAGGATAAGCTTAATCTGATTGATATAATGATATTGGATATTAATATGCCCGGGACAAACGGCATGGAATTTGCCAAAAGCATAAGGGAGAATTCCTATAAGGGGGAGATAATATTCCTTACTTGGTCAAAGGATCATATGCCCGGTGCTTTTGATGTAAGAGCCTTTAATTACATAGTTAAGGGTGAGACTGATGTAAAGAGAGTTGAAAAAATAATTCTGGGTTCTATTGATGTAGCCAAAGAAAAAACTAAAGAGTACATGTTGTTCACAGGTATAGGTGAGTATAGGAATATACCCGTATTATCGATAAAGTACTTTGAGGTCAACGGTAAGATTATTACTGTGCATTATAGTAATAGAAGTTTTGAGTTTGTATCAACTATAGGTAAGTTAGAGAATTTATTATTCAGCAAGGGGTTTATAAGGGTACACAGATCCTTTATGGTAGCTATATCTGCAATAAAAAACTTTACATATACTGAACTTACCTTAGTTGATGGAGTTGTTATACCGGTAGGAAGGACGTATTATAATAAGTTAAAAGAAGCTATTACAAAGACTGTTGTATAGTTATGTGATTAGGAGTAATGTGGATGCATAAGAAAATAATTAAAATGGGCATTATATTGGCTCTGTGTGTTTGTGCATTTAATGTAAAAGGGGTTTATGCACAGGAAGTTAAAGTAGGCACGCATTTAGAGCATGAGTATGATATTAGTGTCGTTCGTAGGGCAACAGAGCATACGGACGGAGAGAGGCTGTATAAGTGTAAAATTTGTGGGGAGAGCCATGTAGAGACTATAGAAGCTACAGGGCATATTTGGAGTGAGTGGATAGTAGATGTAAGTCCTACCGAAACTAAAGAGGGACATAGATATAGGGTATGTACCAAGTATCCTGAACATCCGCATTACCAAGAAGAAGTTATCCCTGCTCTTTTATCAAGCCCTAAATCCGCTAATACTGCAAAGACTGTAAATACAGCTTTGAAAAAAGATGCTAAAACTGATAATACAAATAAAAATGATTTGAAAAAAGATAATATATCAGAAACTCAGCCATACAAAAATGATGATCGATCTGAAAGCAGGGCAAATGCCGTTGAACCAAAGAGCGTTGAAGCTTCAAAATCTGTGACAGAACAGCCTGCCATAAGAGCAGCCAATGTTGCAGCTGATGCTGCCGTAGCCATGTATTCGGATATAAATGCATTGGATGTATGCGCAGGAGTGGGGGCAATAGCAATATCATGGTGGTATGTATATGTGCTTAAACCTATGGTAGACGCATTAATGTGGATTAAAAGAAAGCGAAGTGCAATGGAGAAGAAATTGTATCTAAGTAAATAATAAGTTTAATTATTATAGGAGTTAGAGATGCACCTTAGGAATATTATAGAATTTTTGGTTATAGCTTTCTTCTTGATAGTAGGTATTATAATATATATGTATATCGGGAAAAAAATAAATGATGTTGAAAGTGATCTGACTGTAAGACACAAACGGGATTTTAATGAAAAAGTAGAAGATGTGCCAAGTATAGATGAAGAATATAAGAGCGTTAAAAAATAAAATATATTTAGTTTAGTTAATTGATAGAGGATGATATGAAATATATAAAAGGAGTGTATCTAAATAGATATAAGCGTAATTTATTTAATATTTCAATGTTTTTGTTCCTGCTTATGTTTTTGGTTTTAGCTGTTTTTGTAACAGTGCAGGCAGTTGTTCATATACCAAGGGCTACAATAAACAGAATATCAAATAAAGAGTCCGGTGCAAAGCCCGGAGATATAATTAGATATACGGTTAAAGTTAAAAGATTGGATACTGTGCAAACAGAAAGAATAAGACTGGTAGAAAGTCTTCCCTCAGAGCTTGAGTATTTGGGGAATGTAAGTATAGATTACGGACATATTACGAATTTTAATGAGATTTCGGTAAATGATGAAAATTACAACTTGGAATTTGACATTGCTCTGATTGATTATTTGCCTGATATGAATGGGGAGCTTACTTTAAGTTATGATGTAAGAGTTCTTAGAGAATCCAATACTTCTCCGACAATAAATACCCTGTCTCATCTGTACTGTTATGCCTATCCCATAGCACAGGCACGCCCTACAGTAGCAAGTGAGAGTTCGGGTTCTTTTGAGGATAGTGTTATATATCGTAAGACTTCTCGTTTGCACATGATTAAATATATCAAGGATGTTATTTCAAATAATATAAGTGCTAAGATTGTATGGATAGATGGCGTGAATTTACCGGAATATGTTGATGTAAGACTATACAAGGATGATGTACCTTACTCTGATTTTGTAAGGTTGACTGCGGCTAATAACTGGGAATATACATGGAATGTAACCTATAAAGATCCGTCAATATCAACACCTTCCAACTCAAGTCCTTCAAATGCAGCTACCACTTCACCGGTGCAGTGGTATGTAAAGCAGGAGACTGTTTGGGACGGCTATACTTCATCTTTGGTTGTATTACCGAATAACAGATATGTATTTACCAATAGGTACATAGCAGAACCCGCTAAACCGGATAGCAATAATAAGACTGACAATTCCGATAATAATACCGGTGATAATAATAATAATAATAAAAGTAATAATAGTAATAGTAACAGTGATAACAAAAACAGTAACGACAATAACAACAGTAACAATAGCAACAATAATAATGAAAGCAAAAAGCCTTCAATTCCTAATGCCACAGAAAATAGGAAGGAAGAGTCAGGCGATATAGTTTCAAATGAAAAGCTGAGTAGTGCCGTTAAGTCGGGTAAACTTATTAAGGCTGAAGTATCGGCAGATGTAGGTGGAGTTGCCGTCCTTGCAAACAATGTGGAAGACGGAGCAATAATTAATTACCATATAAAGATTGAAAATCTATATGATACAGACCTTATCGGACTTAGAATAAGAGAGTATATGCCTGAATATACACATTATTACTCCCACAGCGGTTCGTTGGGTGATTACGGTTATGTTAACGGCAAAGAGCATATAACATGGTTCATACCTGTGCTTAGAGCGGGGGAAAGTATAAACCTTGAGTTTAAGGCAAGTAAAGATTATTGTGTTCAAGGAAATATTTCTACAAAACTTTATTATGAAGTTACCGGTTCTGAAAGTAAGCCGTACTCAAATATGGCTAGAGATCCGATCAATGCTGTTAAGACTGAGTAATTAAGATTTTTATATTTATGATTTTAGGAGGAGCTGCTGCAAAAAGTATATCGGCTTATTGCAGCAGCTTTATTGTGTAAAGGAAAGTATTTACAAAGTTTTTGGAGGTATAAGTATGCATATAGATATACCTAAGGATGTGGAAGATATAATAGAAGAATTGGAAAACGCAGGTTATGAAGCCTATATAGTAGGTGGCTGTGTAAGAGACAGCATAATGGGAATAAATCCAAAAGACTGGGATATCACAACTTCGGCATTGCCGCAGGATATAAAAAGAGTATTTAAAAGAACTATAGATACAGGTATAAAACACGGTACAGTTTCGGTGCTGATCAATAAAAGTACTTATGAAATCACAACCTACAGGATTGATGGGGAATATGGAGACGGAAGGCATCCAAACAGTGTGGAGTTTAGCACAAGTCTTGAAGAGGATCTAAAAAGAAGAGATTTTACCATTAATTCCATGGCTTATTCACATAAAGACGGTTTAATAGATTTGTTTGGCGGTATTAAAGACATTAAGGCAAAGAGAATAAATTGTGTCGGAAAGGCTTTTGAAAGGTTTGATGAAGATGCCTTAAGAATGTTAAGAGCTATAAGATTTGCGGCTGTGCTTGGATTTAGTATAGAAGAGAATACATTTGCGGCTATTTGCACTCTTGCAGATAAGCTTAGACTTGTAAGTAAGGAAAGGGTATTTATAGAACTTGATAAAACAGTATGCTCAAAGAATGCATACTATATAAAAGAAGTGTATAACAGCGGTTTATATAAGTATATTTCACAAAATTTTAATGCTGTTAAAGAAAACTCTTATCTTGATATGTTATATATAAAGGGAATAGAGAGTAAAAGGCATATTGCATGGACTGTATTTATGAAGGATATAGATGCAAGTCTTGCAAAGGCTATATTAAAAGAACTAAAGGTTGATAAGGATACTTTCAGCAAGGTCTTTGTATTAACCTCGTATGTAAAAGTAAAACTGCCGGACAATGAAATATCAATAAGAAAGCTATTGTCTAAGATCGGATTTGAAAGATTTAGGGATTTGATATATATAAAAAGATTGCTTTTGGAAAGGCTTGAGGAGTCTGAAGAAGTGCTTAAAGCTATAGAGGAAAAGCTTGATTATATCCAAATGCAGGGACAGGCGATCTCCATAGCAATGCTTGACATAAAAGGTGATGATTTGATAAAGCTTGGTATAAAAAAAGGTCCTGTTATAGGGAAGATACTGGATGAGCTGCTTCTATCCGTTTTAGAAAGACCGGAACTTAATTCAAAGGAAGTTTTGCTTAATATGGTAAAATGGGAAGACTGTGCTGAAAATTAAAAATAGTTTCAGATATTGTACTTGAGATATAACTTCTTTAGTGTTAATATGTGCAAGGTGGAAAGTACTCTTTAATCTTGTATTTTTATGAATTCGGACTGCTCTTAGCGGTATGACTTACACTGTTAGAGTTCAGGTAGCTCATTCATCTTCGTCAAAACAATCTAAAATGTTTAATCTTATTTATAAATCAGACGAAGATGAATATAGGCTACCTGAACCGTAACCTTACACTAATTAAAAAGAAGCTTCTCTCTTATACAAAATTTTTATTGAAAAATAAAAAGTATAAGTCTAAAGAGAGGATATTTAAGGAGCATGGATGGGAATTATAAAGTTTGTTAAACTTATATACGATTATGTAAAAAAAGATGAGCATAATGAGGTTATAGAAACAAACAGGGCTATAGATAAACTTGATTTGGAGATAAAGGAAGGAGATTTTGTAGCCATACTGGGACATAACGGCTCAGGCAAGTCTACACTTGCCAAACACATGAATGCCATACTTTTGCCTACAGAAGGCACTGTATGGGTAGACGGAATAGTTACTACAGATGAGGGCAAGTTACTTGAGATAAGAAAGACTGTGGGTATGGTATTTCAAAATCCTGATAATCAGATCATTGCAAATGTAGTTGAAGAGGATGTGGCTTTCGGACCTGAGAACTTAGGTGTGGAAAGTGAGAAAATTAAGGAAAGAGTAACTAAAAGCTTGGAAGCTGTCAATATGCTTGACTATAGAAAAAACTCTCCAAACAGACTTTCAGGAGGACAAAAACAGAGAGTTGCAATAGCGGGAATTATGGCTATGAAGCCAAGATGTATAGTGCTTGACGAGCCTACTGCCATGCTTGATCCGAAGGCAAGAAGGGAAATACTTGAGACAATAATAAGGCTTAATAAAGAGGAAAATATAAGTATTATATTAATAACTCATTATATGGAAGAGGTTATAGACGCTGATAGGGTCATCGTTATGGTAGATGGCAATATAGTTATGGACGGCACCCCCAAAGAGGTATTCTCAAAGGTGGAAGAACTAAAGTCCTATAGATTGGATGTACCTCAGGTTACGGAGCTTGCCTATGAACTTAAAAAGAACGGACTTGATATAGAGGAAGCGATCCTTAGTATAGATGAGTTTGTGGAAAAGATAGTTCCTAAATTAAAAAAATAAATTTACCGGGTAGTTAGCAACATAAAATTAGATAAAAAGTGTTCCTGTACATCATCAGGTGAAGATAAAGGCTTGGTAGTGCTGTGAGGCTTTAGTTAAGAAGTCATGCCACAAGGCAAGATATATTTGTAACGGTTTATGTGATAGGCTAATTATCATTAGTTTAAGCATCACTTACCGGACATACTGGTAATAATTTATGTAAATTATTGAGAGGATAAAAGATGTCTATTGAATTGAAAAATATCGGTTTTACATATGGACAGGGAACTGCTTTTGAGCATTGTGCTCTTAAAAATATTAATCTTAAAATAGAAAAGAATGAGTTTGTAGGTATTATAGGTCAAACAGGCTCGGGTAAATCAACTTTAGTTCAGCTTCTGAACGGTTTACTTAAGGCTACGACAGGGGACTTGCTTTATGAGAAAAGAAGTATATATGAAAAAAATTATGACCTAAAGACCTTAAGGCAGAAGGTAGGTCTGGTTTTTCAGTACCCGGAGCATCAGCTTTTTGAAGTAGATGTGCTTTCTGATGTGTGTTTTGGACCTAAGAATCAGGGGCTTAGCTTGGAAGATGCAAAGATAAGGGCTAAGGAAGCCTTATCAATGGTAGGCATGAAGGAGTCTTATTATGTTAAGTCTCCCTTTGAGCTTTCAGGCGGACAAAAAAGAAGGGTGGCTATTGCAGGAGTTCTTGCTATGAAGCCGGAGTTTTTAATATTAGACGAGCCGAGTGCGGGGCTTGATCCTAAAGCCAGAGATGAAATACTTGGGACTATTGCGGGTCTGAAAGAAAAAACAGGTATTTCCATAATACTTGTATCACACAGTATGGAAGATGTGGCAAAGTATGTTGACAGATTAATAGTAATGAATAAGTCTGAGATTGTCTATGATGATACACCTAAGGCTGTATTCAGAAACTATAAAGAACTTGAAAAAATAGGGCTTAGAGCACCGCAGATAACTTATCTGGTGAATAGGTTAAAGCAGGAGGGAATAGATATAGATACTGATATTACCAAGCTAAGCGAAGCTAAGGAAGCACTTATAAGACTAATAGATAAGAAAAGAGACATTAATAAATGATTAGAGATATAACTATAGGTCAATACTATCCGATAGATTCCGCAGTTCATAGGCTGGATCCGAGAACTAAACTTTTTGCAACCATGATTTTTATTATATCACTTTTTATAGCGGATGATATAGTTTCTTATATAATTGCAAGTGTGGTTTTAGCCGTGGTTTTATTAGCTTCCAAAGTACCGCTAAAGTTCATGTTCAGGGGCTTAAAATCAGTTATTTTACTGCTTCTTATGAGCGTGGGTTTTAATATGTTCCTTACTCCGGGTGAGGTCATATGGAAGTTTTATATATTTACCGTAACAAGAGAAGGTCTTAGAATGGCTGTATTTATGGGACTTAGACTTATATATTTGGTACTGGGATCTTCGGTACTTACACTAACTACCACTCCTAATGCACTGACTGACGGTATGGAAAAGGGATTGGGATTCTTAAAAAGATTTTCGGTTCCGGTGCATGAAATAGCTATGATGATGTCAATAGCCTTGAGGTTTATTCCTATACTTTTGGAAGAAACGGATAAGATAATGAAGGCGCAGATGGCAAGAGGGGCAGACTTTACAAGCGGCGGCATTATAGCAAGAGCCAAGGCGATGATACCGCTTTTAGTACCGCTTTTTATATCGGCTATAAGAAGGGCAACCGACCTTGCCATGGCTATGGAAGCAAGATGTTATCATGGCGGAGAAGGCAGAACCAAGATGAAACCGTTAAAATACAAGTCAGCCGATTATATAGTATATGTATGCTGTATACTGTATTTACTGCTTGGTATAGCAATAAGAATTTTTAGGGGAAGATATGCGTAGGATAAGATTGATAGTTTCATATGACGGAACTAATTACTGCGGTTGGCAAAAGCAGCCCAACGGAATTACCATAGAAGAAGTGCTTAATAAAAAAATAAGTGAATTATGCGGTGAAGAGATAGAGGTAATAGGAGCAAGCAGAACGGACTCGGGAGTACACGCTTACGGCAATGTAGCCGTATTTGATACAAATATGAGGATGAGGGCTGATAAGTTCGCTTTTGCAATTAATCAAAGACTGCCGGATGATATAAGAGTGCAGGAGTCGGATGAAGTAGAGCTTGATTGGCATCCGAGAAAAAGAGATTGTATAAAAACCTATACATATCGAATACTTAACAGAAAAATAGACATACCCACAGAGCGTCTGTACGCTTATTTTTGTTATTTCAGACTTGATGTGGATAAGATGAGGGAGGCTACTTCATATTTCATAGGTACGCATGATTTTGCAAGTTTCTGCTCACAAAAAACACAGGCAAGTACTACAATACGAACCATATATTCATTGGAAATATTGCAGGATGAAGATATGCTTACGATTGTTATAAGGGGAGACGGATTTCTTTACAACATGATTAGAATAATAGCGGGAACGCTGATAAAGGTCGGTATAGGTGTATATCCTCCGGAGCATGTTAAAAAAATCTTTGCTTCAAAAAACAGGCTTTCAGCCGGGCAGACTATGCCGGCAAGGGGACTTACCTTGGTGGAGATAGAATACCTTGAGTAAAAGCAGCGTATCTCGAATACCTAAAACCCGATGGTAACTTAAGTTACAGCTTAGGTAAGTCACCTTAGTCAAAAAACTAAAAATGCTTAAATTTAATTTTGGATTGGAAGGATGAATGCCGTGATTAAATATAATCAAGAAAACATTTGACAAAAGGCTTGTATACAGGTATAATTTGTAGAGTTATGACATAAGAGTAGGGAGGTGTTATCTATGTCTATTTGTCCAAAGAACAAATCTTCAAGTGCTAGAAGAGATAAAAGAAGAGCTAGTTGGAAGATGGCAGCCGTTAATCTTGCCAAGTGCAGCAAATGTGGTGCCTTAATGATGCCTCATAGAGTATGTAAGTCATGTGGTTCTTACAATAAGCGTGAGATAGTATCAGTTGACTAGTCAAATAAAGTAGAGTTTGCGCTTGCAAGCTCTTTTTTATTTAAGCGGCAATAATAATTATAGGAGATATAGCTATGTTGACAGTTGCACTGGATGTTATGGGCGGAGACTATGCAGGGGAAGAGATGGTAAAGGGAGCAAAGCTTGCCTTGGAAAAAAGTCAAAACCTGAGTATAAAGCTGGTAGGTAAAAAAGATTTAATAGAGGGGCTGATAGAAAAGTTATCAGTACCTAAAGATAGAGTATCGGTAGTTGAGGCAAATGAGATTATAACTAATGAAGAAGCACCGGTTATGGCTGTGCGTGAAAAAAAAGACTCTTCTATAGTTGTGGGTATGAATCTTGTAAAGCAAGGAGAGGCTAAAGCCTTCGTATCTGCCGGAAGTACGGGTGCGGTACTTGTAGGCGGACAGCTTATAGTAGGCAGAATCAAGGGAGTTTTAAGGGCTGCACTTGCACCTGTACTTCCTACTAAAAAAGGAGTTTCTTTGCTTATTGACTGTGGAGCCAATGTTGATGCAAGGTCTGAGCACCTTGTGCAATTTGCCAAGATGGGCTCGATCTATATGGAAAAAGTATTCGGTATAAGTAAGCCTAAAGTCGGAATCGTTAATATAGGAGCTGAAGAAGAAAAGGGCAATGCCTTGGTAAAGGAGACATTCCCCTTGTTAAAGATGAGTAAAGATATTAACTTTATAGGCAGTGTAGAAGCCAGAGAGATACCAAGCGGTGATTGTGATGTAATAGTATGTGAGGCTTTTACCGGCAATGTAATACTTAAACTGTATGAGGGAGTGGGAAAAACACTGCTTTCAGAAATAAAAAGCGCACTTACAGAAGGTTTTGTCACTAAAATAGGTGCTTTACTTATAAAATCAGCCTTAAAGAGTAAACTCAAAAAATTCGATACAAGTGAGCAGGGGCAAGGCGGTGCTCCAATGCTCGGGCTTAAGGGTCTGGTAATTAAGGCGCACGGAAACTCAAAGGCAAGTGAAATAAGCAAGGCAATATTGCAATGTATAAGTTTTGATGAACAGAATATAACTTCACTTATAGAAGAAAGTATGCTTAAGGCAGAGTAAATATCAAAGGCAAAGGTCGCATTAAATATTATAGTTTTATTTTTAATGCGACTTTTATTAAAATGAGGGCTGTAAATTGAATATAAAATTAGAAGAATTTCAAGAAATCATAGGTTATAAATTTAATAATAAATCTTTATTAAAGCAGGCGCTTGTGCACAGTTCTTATGCCAATGAAAAGGGTATAGGAAAAAAAGGTTCAAATGAAAGGCTTGAATTTTTAGGGGATGCGGTACTTGAGCTTGTAAGCAGTGAGTTTTTATATGCCAAGTATAAAGATAAAAGCGAAGGAGAACTAAGTAAACTTCGTGCAAGTTTTGTATGTGAGGCTGCACTTAATTTTTGCTCAAAACAGATAAGACTGGGTGAGTTTGTCCTGCTTGGAAAGGGTGAGGAAACAACCGGAGGAAGAGAAAGACCGAGCATTATATCTGACTGTTTTGAAGCACTTATAGGGGCTATATATTTGGATGGTGGTTTTGCTAATGCAAAAGAGTTGATATTAAACTATGTATTAAATGATGTTGACAATAAGGTATTCTTTTATGATAGCAAGACAATCTTACAGGAAATAGTTCAAAAGGACAGCTGCAGTACTTTAGAGTATAAGCTACTTGAAGAGGCGGGACCCGACCATGAAAAACTTTTTTCAAGTGCGGTTTATATAGACGGGAAGATGATGGGAAAGGCAAGCGGACACAGCAAAAAAGAAGCGGAGCAGATGGCAGCTTTTAAAGCACTGGAAAAGCTTGGAGCAATAAGTAAAAATTTCAAGTAGGAGTCTGTAATGTACTTAAAGAAGATAGAGATACATGGCTTTAAATCATTTGCAAATAAAATAGTATTGGACTTTCATGAAGGAATTACAGGCATAGTAGGTCCTAACGGCTCCGGTAAAAGCAATGTTGCAGATGCCGTCAGATGGGTGCTTGGAGAGCAAAGTGCCAAGCAGCTCAGAGGCGGAAATATGCAGGATGTAATATTTGCAGGAACTCAGATAAGGAAGCCGCAGGGTTTTGCCTATGTGGCAATAACCTTGGATAATTCCGACCATTCCTTAGATATAAGCTATGAAGAGGTTACGGTATCAAGACGCATATATCGCTCGGGAGAAAGCGAATATATGATCAACGGCTCCGCATGCAGGCTTAAGGATATAAGTGAACTTTTTTTTGATACCGGTATAGGAAAAGACGGTTATTCAATAATAGGTCAGGGGCAGGTAGAAAAGATATTAAGCGGCAAAGCGGAGGACAGAAGAGAACTTTTTGACGAAGCTGCCGGAATTACAAAGTATAAAAGAAGAAAACTTTTAGCTGAGAAAAAACTTGAAAATGAAAGAGAGAATCTACTTAGAGTAAAGGACATATTGTCGGAACTTTCAAGACAGGTAGGTCCCTTGGAAGAGCAGTCAAAAACTGCAAGGGAATATCTTAAGTTAAGAGAAGAATTAAGAAACCATGATATCAATATATTTGTAAATGAGACCGATAAGCTAAGAAATGACAGCTTAAATGCAGGTGAATACGAACTTATTGTAGCTGAGGAGCTGGAGGGTTTAAATAAAGAACTTGAAGAGTTAAATAAAAGATATGAAGAGCTTGACAAGGCTACAGCAGAGCTTGACGAGGAAATAGACAGGGTAAAAGGCGATATTAATAATTCAAATCTTAAGATCAGTGATTTTGAAGGAAAGGTTGCCTTATATACTGAACAAGTAAGTAATAATAAACAAAATGATAAAAATATTGAGTTAAGACTTAATACTATATCGGTGGATATAGAAAGAAAAAATGCCGATATACTTAGATATCGGGAAGATATAAAAAGCCTTAGCGAAAAACAAAAATCACAAAATGCTGAAGTAGAAAAACTTGAAGATGAGGTCAAGTCCAAGAATGTATTTATTGCAGATGTGGAAAGTAATATCTCAGAAAGTAAAAGTGAGATATTAAAAAGCCTTAATGAAAAATCATCCATACTTACAAGAAATCAAAAGTATGAAACTTTAATAGAGCAGATACGCATAAGAAAAAGTGAAGCGGCTCAAAAAATTATAGATATTAAAACAAATGAAGCCGGGCTAAGGTCTGATTTTGATAAAGAAAGCCAAAAGCTTTCCGCTCTTAAACTTGAAGAAGGTAAAAAACAGGTAAAGCTTGATGAGGTACTAAAACAGATCAGCGAAAAAGCTTCTGAAATAAGTACACTGGATAGCAATGTATCAAAACTGCAAAAAGAATACCAGCACTATAATGCAAAGCTTGAGAGTCTTAAAAATATAGCTGAAAAGTATGAGGGTTATGGAAATTCCGTAAAAAAAATAATGGAGAATAATAACCTCTCTTCAAAGGGGGTACACGGAGTTATAGCCGATATTATTAAGACTGAGAAAAAGTATGAGCTTGCAATAGAAACGGCACTTGGAGGAAGAATACAGAATATTGTTACGGATACGGAAGATACCGCCAAGAGTTTAATAGATTATCTGAAAAAAAATAAATTCGGAAGAGCCACATTTATACCGCTTACTGCAGTAAAAGAAAGTAAGGATATAAAGGATGTACCTATATTAAATGAGGACGGAGTGCTTGGTACGGCTTCAAAACTTGTATCGGCTGATAGAATATACAGCCCACTGGTATCCAACTTGCTTGGGCGTATAATTGTAGTTTCCGATATAGAAAAAGCGGTTGTAATAGCTAAAAAGTATAGATATGAATATAGGCTTGTAACTTTAGAAGGAGATCTGTTTAATACCGGAGGTTCTATAAGCGGAGGAGCTTATAAGAATACAAGCAATCTTCTCGGAAGAAAAAGAGAGCTTGAGGAGCTTGAGACAAGTATTAAAAATACTCTTAAAGAAGAAGAGAAACTAAGACTTGAGCTTGAGACTCAAAGTAAAAAATACGAGGAGCTTAAAAAAAGCAGAAATGAGTTAAATAATGCTTTACATGAAATGCAAGTGGAAGTTTCGGCTCTTAGTGTAAGTGTAGATGCCTATGAGAAAAAACTAAAAGACAGTAACCGAGCCACCTCAGAGTTTATGGAAGAAAGAACGAGGCTTGAAGAGGAAGAGGCAGCTCTATCAAAAGAAAAGCTTGAACTTATTAAAGAGCTTGAAAATATACAAAACATTCATAAAAAAATAGAAACAGATGTAAGCGAAGCCGAATCAGGCATTGAAACTTACAGACTTGAAAGGGATGAGCTTTTACAAAAACTTTCAGATTTAAGACTTAGCATATCAAGTACAGGGCAAAGTATAAGTTTTAATAATGAGAATGTAGAGAGATTAAAACTTGAAATACAAAGGCTTGAGGAAGAAAAGCTTAGGCTTTACAAGGAGAAAGAAGAGAATAAGGACTTACTCTCAAAAAGGCAGGAAGACATAAGTTCAAGTAAATTTAAGATAGATGAATTAAAATTACAGATGGCAGCATTACAGGAAGAGGAGCTTAAGTATGCAAAACTTAAGTCCGAGCAGATAAAAAAACAAAAAGAGGCATTTGCCAAGAAAGACGAATTAAGCAAATCTATTTCCGGATTGGAAAAGGAAACTTACAGACTTGCAACTCAAAAAGAAAAAATTGAGGAAAGGCTTGCACAACTTTCAAACTATATGTGGCAGGAGTATGAAATAACTCTAAGTACGGCAAAAGAACAGTTTGAAAAGCCGGAGAGTTCCGATTTATCTTTGGCAGAGGTACAAAGAATTATTCTTGATATTAAAAAGAAGATAAAAGAGCTTGGAGATATCAATGTACACTCTATCGAGGAATACAGAGAAGTAGCTGACAGATATGAACTTATGAAAACTCAATACGAGGATATAATAAGTGCGGAAGCCTCCCTGATAGAAATCATAGAAAATCTTGATGAGCTGATGAGAAAACAATTTTCGGAAAAGTTTGTTGAGATCAACGAGCAATTTAATAAGGTATTTGTAGAGCTTTTCGGAGGAGGAGCCGGAGTTTTGAAACTGGAGGAAGATGTTGACTTACTTGAAGCAGGAATCAGCATCATATCCCAACCTCCGGGTAAAAAGCTTCAAAATATGATGCAACTCTCAGGTGGAGAAAAGGCACTTACAGCAATATCACTGCTTTTTGCAATACAAAACTTAAAACCCTCGCCCTTTGCTTTATTGGATGAGATAGAGGCGGCTTTAGACGACTCTAATGTAGATAGATTTGCCAATTATTTGCATAAGCTCAGTAACAGAACTCAGTTTATAGTAATCACTCACAGAAGAGGTACTATGGTAAGTGCCGACAGACTTTACGGCATAACCATGCAGGAAAAGGGCATATCTACATTGGTATCTGTAAATTTAGTAGAAGGAGAGTTATCTGATAATTAAGGAGAAATATTTATGGAAGAGAAGAAAAAAGGTTTTTTCAGTAAATTGGTAGCAGGTCTAAGTAAGACCAGAAATGCTATTGTAAGCAGTATAGAGAATGTATTTTTAGGCTATAATTCCATAGATGAGGACTTTTATGAAGAACTCGAAGAAATACTTATCATGGGCGATATAGGTATAAAGACTTCAAGTAACATAATAGAGGAAATAAAAACCAAGGTAAAGGATCTGCATATCAAAGACCCTTCTGAATGTAAGGAGATACTTATAAGCAGCATAAGGGAGCGTATGGAGCTTTGTGAAAGTGCCTATGAATTTGAAAACAGAAAATCCGTACTTCTTATAATCGGAGTAAACGGAGTAGGAAAAACTACTTCTGTAGGTAAACTGGCAGGTCAGTTTAAGCAAGCCGGAAGAAGGGTGCTTGTTGCAGCAGCCGATACATTCAGAGCCGGTGCTATAGAGCAGCTTAAGGAGTGGACATACAGGGCAGGAGTGGATATAATTGCACAGCAGGAGGGTTCCGATCCTGCAGCGGTTGTATACGATGCCTGCAGTGCGGCAAAGGCAAGAGATGTAGATCTGCTTATCTGCGATACTGCCGGAAGACTTCACAATAAGAAAAATCTTATGGAAGAGCTTAAAAAGATCAACCGAATTATTGATAAGGAATATCCGGATGCTTACAGGGAAACTCTTTTGGTATTGGACGGCACTACCGGTCAGAATGCTATAGAGCAGGCAAAGCAATTTAGCGAGGTGGCAGATATTACAGGTATCATACTTACCAAGCTTGACGGTACCGCCAAGGGCGGTATAGCGGTTGCTATACAGGCTGAACTGGGACTTCCTGTAAAGTATATAGGAGTCGGAGAAAAAATTGATGATTTGAATAAATTTAATCCGAAAGAATTTGTTGACGCACTCTTTAATATAGAAAAAAGCAGTACTTTAGATGTATAATTTAATAGGGTCATAAATAAATTCGTATATGTAAAAATGTTACAATGTAAGAGGGTATTTATCTATTTATCACAGCCCAAATATCATCAAATCTGTAATGTGGTTTTGATGAGAATGGCTTTGGAGACATATAATATATACTTTGCTTAAGGTGTAACTTATAAAGGGCACAAAAGGAACAGCTTATTAAGAGAAAGGTAGCGGATGGAAAAATTAACACTGGAGAATTTTAAGAAGGCAGCAGACACAGTAAAGGAAGTTACAGTTGAAACAAAGCTTATACATAGTGAGTTTTTTTCAATGCAATCAGGGAATAAGATTTATTTTAAGCCGGAAAATATGCAATATACCGGAGCATATAAGTTAAGAGGAGCATATTATAAAATATCAACACTAAGTGATGAGGAAAAAACAAACGGCCTTATCACTGCCAGTGCAGGTAATCATGCTCAGGGGCTTGCTTATGCGGCAAAACTTGCAAAGGTTAAGGCCACGGTTTGTATGCCCATGGTAACTCCGCTTATTAAGATAAACAGAACCAAGTCCTATGGAGCTGAGGTTGTGCTTGAGGGTGATGTATTTGATGATGCCTGTGCGGCAGCTTACAGAATAGCTGAAGAGACAGGTGCATGCTTTGTGCATCCTTTTAATGATTTGGATGTTGCCACCGGTCAGGGCAGCGTGGCAATGGAGATCATAGATGAACTTCCGGATGTGGATATACTATTGGTGCCTATAGGCGGAGGAGGTCTAATCACCGGAGTTGCAACCTTGGCAAAATTAATAAATCCCAAGATAAAGATAATCGGAGTGGAGCCGGCAAATGCAGCCTGTATTAAGGCTTCGTTAAAGGCAGGTAAGATAGTAACACTGGATAAGGCGGATACTATAGCTGACGGTACCGCAGTTAAAAGAGGAGGAGATTTATTATTCCCCTATATAAAAGCAAATGTAGATGATATAATAACCATAGAAGACGAAGAACTTATAGTAAGTTTTCTTGATATAGTTGAAAATCACAAAATGATAGCTGAGAATTCAGGACTGCTTACGGTGGCTGCACTTAAGCACCTGGATGTTAAGGATAAAAAAATAGTTTGTATACTAAGCGGCGGTAATATGGATGTAATAACTATGGCTTCGCTGATACAGCATGGACTTATACAAAGAGACAGAATATTTACAGTATCGGTGCTTCTTCCGGATAAACCGGGTGAGCTTGCCAAGGTATCGGCTATACTTGCAAGCGAAAAAGGCAATGTAGTAAAACTTGAGCATAATCAGTTTATAAGTATAAACAGAAATACAGCAGTTGAGCTTAGACTTACCATAGAAGCTTACGGTACGGATCATAAGAATGCAATAGTAGGCAGATTAAAGCAGGAAGGTTACAGACCACAGCTTGTCAACGCTAAAGGTGTGTATGTATAGTATGAACCGTTTTAAATAATAATTTTATATAAGAGAACATTTGTTTTTGAAATTTATGTTCTCATGCTGATTTGAAATAATGCTACCGCAATCCCACCGGCTTTAGACGGTGGGTTAAGGTAGTATAAGAAAAAACAATAGGGCAGGGACTGCCCGAATTAACGCCTGTGGAGATAGTAGGTTGCGAGGTCAGTGAAGCAGGAAGCCCATAGGCTTTAGACTATGGGCAGTTCACTGTTGTAAAATATTCAAAATTCAACTTATAACAGCCAAGGGGATCAATATATGAGTAATGGAAATAAAAAACTGATTATAACTTTTGACACTACCATGGATGCAATAGCATTTGAAAAAGCGTGTAAACCCTATGATATAGGAAGGCTTATACCTACACCACAGGTCATATCGGCAGGTTGCGGTTTTTCATGGAGTATGAAAGAAGAAGATAAAGAAAAAATACTTGAAATAATCGAGAAAGAAAAACTGGAATATGCCGCTATGAAGGCTGTAGAATTATAAATTACCCTTTATCAAAGCTTACTGTTTGGGTAGCCGGATATATGTATAATATAAGACTTGATTTTACATTTGTTTAGTATTTTAGGAGTTTATCTTAAGTAGATTTGAACTTATTAAAAGCTTTGTTTTGATAACGATCGATGAGCCGCCTAAACTGTAACTTTAAGTTGATGTAAATTGGTCAAGGGTTAAGATGCATTAACCGGCGATAGGGTATTTTGTATATAATCATAAGGAGATATGTTATGCAGGATAAGGATATGTTAAAAGAAGAGGAAAGTGAAAAGGAAGTTGTTTCTAAAAACTTTATAGAGATGGAGATAGAAAAAGACCTTGAAACCGGAAGATATAAGACGGTCAAGACCAGATTTCCTCCGGAGCCTAACGGATATTTGCACATAGGTCATGCAAAGTCGATAATACTTAACTATGGTTTAGCTAAAAAGTATGGCGGAAGTTTTAACTTAAGATTTGATGATACAAATCCTACAAAAGAAAAGATAGAATTTGTCGACTCAATTAAAGAAGATGTGGACTGGCTGGGTGCAGTATATGATGACAGGTTGTTTTTTGCCTCAGACTACTTTGAAGAGATGTATGAAAAGGCTGTGCTTTTAATTAAAAAGGGTAAGGCTTATGTCTGTGACTTAACTGCGCAGCAGATAAAGGAGTACAGAGGAGATTATAATACTCCGGGAAAGGAAAGCCCTTACAGAAACAGAAGTATAGAAGAGAATTTGAAATTTTTCGAAGAAATGAAAGAGGGTAAGTATGCTGACGGTGAAAAAGTCCTAAGAGCTAAAATAGATATGTCAGCCGGCAATATCAATATGAGAGATCCCGTAATTTACAGGGTTGCCCATATACCCCACCATAACACAAAGGACAAGTACTGCATATATCCTATGTATGATTTTGCCCATCCTTTGGAAGATGCCATAGAGGGAATAAGCCATAGTCTTTGTACTTTGGAATTTGAAGATCACAGACCTTTGTATGAGTGGTTTGTAAATGAATGTGAGTATGAAAATCCCCCAAGGCAGATAGAATTTGCCAAGTTATATCTTACCAATGTTATAACCGGAAAAAGGTACATTAAAAAGCTTGTAGAAGATAAAATAGTTGACGGCTGGGATGATCCAAGACTCGTATCGATAGCGGCACTCAGAAGAAGGGGGTATACCAAGGAAGCTATATGGAAGTTCGTGGAGCTGTGCGGTATATCCAAGGCTAATTCCTCAGTTGACTCCGCCATGCTTGAATACTGTATAAGAGAGGACTTAAAATTAAAGAAGTCCCGTATTATGGCAGTGCTTGATCCGATAAAGCTTGTTATAGATAACTATCCCGAGGGTGAGGTAGAGGAACTTGAGATGCCTAACAATATGGAAAATCCCGAGCTTGGCTCAAGAACCATGTCTTTCGGTAAAGAGCTTTACATAGAAAGAGATGACTTTATGATAGAGCCGCCTAAGAAGTACTTTAGGCTTTACCCGGGAAATGAAGTAAGACTTATGGGAGCTTATTTTGTAAAATGTACTTCCTATGAGCTGGATGAAGCAGGTAGAGTCAGCGTAGTTCATGTGGAATATGATAAGGAGACTAAGAGCGGTTCAGGCTTTGAAGGAAGAAAGGTTAAGGGAACTATACACTGGGTTCATGCAGCTACAGCTATTAAGGCGGAGTGCAGACTTTATGAAAATATAGTTGATGAAGAAAAAGGAAAGCTTGATGAAGAAGGAAACTTAAATCTTAATCCAAACTCATTAACAGTGCTTAAAGATTGCTATATAGAAGGCGGTATTGCCGGTTGCAAGAAGTACGACAGTTATCAATTTTTAAGAAACGGATATTTTTGTGTAGACTGCAAGGACAGTACGGATGAAAAACCTGTATTTAACCGTATAGTAGGTCTTAAGAGTTCATTTAAGTTAAATTAGGAGGAGATATATGTTTAGTTTTAATCACTTTAATTTTAATGTTCTGGATTTGGAAAGAAGCCTTAAGTTTTATGATGAAGCCCTTGGATTAAAGCCTGTAAGAACATTGGATGCCGAGGACGGTTCATTTAAGCTTATATACCTTGGAGACGGGAAAACCGATTTTACTTTAGAGCTTACCTGGTTAAGAGATAGAAAGGAAGCTTATAATCTGGGTGATTTGGAATATCATTTGGCACTTGAGACTGATGATATGGAAGCAGCTCATAAAAAACATGAGGAGCTTGGTGTAATTTGCTATGAGAACCCCGGTATGGGAATTTACTTTATATCAGATCCTGACGGATATTGGATAGAGATAATACCTAAAAAAGATAGATAAGGCTTTTTAAAAGAGCTTAGGCTTTCAACATTTAATTTTTATTTATAAATTTAGGTGAAGATGAATACCGGCAGTAGCCTGACAGATATACATATATAATATACCAAATGAAAGCTTGCTTTCAGATGTATACTATATATGTATATCTAAACTACCAAAACTGTAAGCTAAAAATCACATTAATGAAAATCTTCAAATATTTGATCATCAGAATCTTGGAAGCTTTCCTTGATATCTTCTACAGTATCTGCAACTTCTTCTTTGATATCTTTAGCAGTATCTGAGGTATGGTATGCAAAATCCTTGGCACCTTCTTTAACATCTGCGGAAAAATCCTTTACATCTTTTTTAACATCTGAAGAAAAATCCTTAACACCCTCCTCCACATCTGCAGAAAAGTCTTTGGCATCTTCTTTAACATCTGTAAAAGAATCCTTTACATCTTCTTTAAGATCTTTGGCAGTCTCAGCTAAATTATCCTTAATATCTTCAGCTTTCTTTTGTAGGTCTTCTTTGACATCAGTTGCAGCCTCTGCCATATCTTCTTGTGCAAAGTTATTTTTTTGTGTAAATCTTTTGCCCATATCTCCGGCAACTCTGGCTGCAGCACTTGTATTATCAACTATAATATTGCCTACATCCTTAAGTATTTCCTTAGCTGCACCTGCCATACCCTTGCTTGCTTCAAAAGTGTCTTTGGCTGCCATAACAAAGTCATCTTTATCTGAGCTTAAAGCTATATAGTTTCTGTCCTTAGTTGTAGTGTTTTGTGTATCATCATCTTCAAATTCAAAGAAATCATCTTCCAAGTCCTTATGGAAAGATTTGTATTTTAAAATATAAGATATAGCAGTGGTGGCAACAATTCCGAGAGCGGTTAAGGTTACTATCTTACCCAGTAGTTTTTTTGCCATATAAATCCTCCTTGTTAATCATTTAGTTCTTAAGGTAAATTTGTATATTTTATTTACAAGCAAACCCTTATTGATTTCTATATAGACTATAATATAAAACTCATAAAAAATAAAGACATAAATAGAATAAAAAGCTTATATATTTTTAAAAATGTATTTTATTAAGCTGCATAATAATTAAATATTGGGCTGTTTTGATATGTCAATCGGTGTTATAATTAAAAACGAAGTTTGATTATGATTCTTAAAAGTTAAACTTAACAGAATTTACACATTTAAAATCTTGACAAAAATACTAAACAGGATGTAAAATTGCAAAGGATTTGCGATTTAACATTAGAGAGGAGATTAAATTGCAAAAAGAGTATAATACAAAATTCAAAGAAGAGATGATGCTGTATTTGAAGAAAAACAGAGACAGAAGAGTTTCTGCTTATCAAATATATGAATATATGCAGGAAAATAATATAAAAATCAATCTCACAACCATATATAGGAATCTTGACAAGTTGACTAATGCAGGTAAGCTTTTGAAAGTCAAACATGCAGATGACGGATGCAGTTTATATCAGTATCTGGATGGAGATAAAGAGTGCGAAGAGCATTTGCATATACAGTGTAAAGATTGTGGCGGTATAGTACATATGGATCATGAGGGCATGGATCTTATCAATAAATATGTGCAAGATGAATGTGGATATACTCTTGATTGCAAAGACTCCGTAATAATGGGAAAATGCGATAAGTGCCGAGAAAAAAAATAAGTGGTTGATTTGCTGAATAAATCAACCCTATTATGGAGGAATTATGAGTAAGTTCAGTTTATTTAAGTGTGCATCAGTTATGTGTGCATCATTATTATTTTTAACAGGATGTGCAACATCTAATTCTACAAACAGTTCCACATCTGCGTCCGTTGAAGCATCAGGTGAGAGCTTGGATCAAAGCTCTTCAGTGGCTGAAGATGCAAAAGATCCAAATAAGAAAATAAGCATAGTTACTACTATATTCCCTGAATATGACTGGGTAAGAGAAATAGTAGGCAATCATGCTGATAAGTTTGAGATAACCTACCTTATGAACAAGGGTGTGGATCTGCACAGTTATCAGGCAAGTGCGGAGGATATAGCAAAGGTATCATCAGCAGATCTTTTTATCTATGTGGGCGGAGAGTCCGATACATGGGCAGAAGATGCCATAGCTGAAGCAACCAACAAGGATATGAAGGTAATCAATTTACTTAATTCTTTAGGTTCTGATGTAAAGGAAGAAGAAGTTGTAGAGGGCATGGCTGCAGAAGATGAGCACGACCATGATCATAGTGAAGAGGCAAAAGACCATGATCACTCTGAAGAGGATAAAGATCATGACCATGCTAAAGAAGGTGAAGAAGTAGAGTATGATGAGCATGTATGGCTTTCACTTAAAAATGCTCAAAAGCTTGTTATGGATATAGAGGCTGATATAGAAAGTCTTGATCCTGACAATGCTGCCGACTATGCTGCCAATGCAAAGGCTTATGTTCAAAAACTTGATGAACTTGACAAGGAATATCAAAAGGCAGTAGATGAGTCAAGTGTCAAGTACATCTTAGTCGGAGACAGATTCCCATTCAGATACCTGGTTGATGATTACGGATTAAAGTACAGTGCGGCTTTTGTAGGTTGCAGTGCAGAAACTGAAGCAAGTTTTGATACTATAACCTTCCTTGCAGGAAAACTTGATGAGTTGGGACTTAAGAATGTAGTTACTATAGAAAATTCCAATCAAAAAATAGCAAAGACAATAATAGAGAATACAAAAAATAAGGATCAGGGACTTTTAGTGCTTAATTCCTTACAGTCTGTAAGTCAAAAAGATATAGATGGAGGACTTACTTACCTTTCAGTTATGAAAGATAATTTGGAAGTACTTAAGAAAGCACTTACAAACTAATTAAGATCAAGAGGTTTATATGTCATACATTAAATGCAAAGACTTATCGGTAGGCTATGACGGTAACATAGTCAGCCAAGGAATTAATTTTAATTTGGAAGCCGGTGATTATTTATGCATAGTTGGAGAAAACGGTGCCGGTAAGTCTACTTTAATGAAAACCCTACTCGGTTTGATCCCTAAATTATCGGGAGAGATAGAGTATGGTGAGAATTTAAGTAAGAGTGATATAGGTTATTTGCCACAGCAGACGCTTTTGCAAAAAGATTTTCCGGCTTCGGTCCGGGAAATAGTTTTATCGGGACATATAGGTAAGGGAAGCTTACATTATAGCCGTATACAAAAGCAAATAGCAAGAGAGAGTATGGAATATATGTCAATATCAAATTTGGCAAATAAGTGTTATATGGATCTATCGGGAGGGCAAAAGCAAAGAGTACTGCTTGCAAGAGCACTTTGTGCAACATCTAAGCTGATACTGCTTGATGAGCCGGTAACGGGTCTTGACCCTAAGGTTACAACCGATTTTTACAACCTTGTAAAAAAACTCAATGATGACGGTATATCTATAATAATGGTTTCTCATGATATAGACAGCAGTATAAAATATGCAAGTCATATACTGCATATAGCTGAAAAACAGCTATTTTTCGGAGAAACAAAAGACTATATTGATAGTCAGGCATATAAGATATTCGGAATTATAGAAAACAGCAGGTAAATTATGGGCGTATTAAATATTATAGAGAAGTTAAGATTTTACATGAGCTATCCGTTTGTTGTATATGCTTTGGTTGTAGGAGTATTTATAGCACTTTGTTCTTCTCTTTTTGGAGTAAGTTTAGTCTTAAAAAGATTTTCATTTATAGGAGACGGTTTGTCTCATGTGGCATTTGGGGCTATGTCGGTCTCAGCAGTATTAAACCTTGCAAATGATACACTGCTCACAATGCCTATAACGATTTTAGTGGCAATAATCCTTCTTAAGCTCGGAGAGAATGCCAAAATCAAAGGAGATGCTCTTATTGCAATTTTATCGGTAGGTTCACTTGCAATAGGGTATATGCTTGTCAATATGTTTTCATCCTCTGCCAATGTATCGGGAGATGTGTGTACCAGCCTTTTCGGCTCTACTTCCATACTTACACTTACAAAGACAGAAGTTATAGTTTGCATTACTATGTCATTAGTGGTAATATCTTTATATATAGTATTTTACAATAAGATATTTGCAATTACTTTTGATGAAACATTTGCCAAGGCGACAGGAGTCAATACGGAAAGGTATAACCTCTTTATAGCAATTATTATAGCTATAATTATAGTGCTTGGAATGAATCTTGTAGGTTCATTGCTTATTTCAGCCTTAATAGTATTTCCGGCGCTTTCTGCTATGAGACTGATGAAGACTTTTAGGGCAGTAGTTATATGTTCGGCTGTTATGTCAATAATATGTGCCTTACTTGGTATACTGTCATCCATACTTTTGTCAACTCCTGTAGGTTCTACAATAGTACTTGTAAATATTATATTGTTTATATTATCAAGTATTATAGGGAAGGTAATTAGGTAATGTTTTTAAAAAAATTATATACTTATTGCATACTTACGCTTGTAACTGCAACTGTTTTATCAGCTTGTTCTCCAAGAAAGGGAATACTGCCAAGCAACAATGTATCTGCAATAATGGAATCTAAAATAGCTCAGGAAAGTGAAAGTGAAACGAGCTCTTCCGCACAAGAAAGCAGCAGTGAGACTGTCGAAACAAGTTCCGCTGCCGAGAGTACGGTTAATCCGCTCCTACCTGAGTTAAAGCCTACCAACAAAGACGGTATAGATTATGATCTTACAGCTATGGACGGTGACTTGGTATATGCCAGTGTATACCAAATGATGGTCGATCCTGAGGTTTTTGAAGGCAAGGTAATCAAGATATCCGGCAGATACTATGCAAGTTTCTATGAGCCCAATAACAGGTATTACCATTATGTTATTATAGAGGATGCTATGGCTTGTTGTGCACAAGGTATGGAATTTGTTTGGGATGACGGAAGTCATGTATATCCGGATGAGTATCCTGAAGATAACACCTATGTGGAGGTTGTCGGTACATTTGAGACTTATACGGAAACTGACGGGCAGACTTATTGCAGGCTAAAGGATGCAAGTTTTAAAGTTTTAGATAATAAGAATCAAAGTTAAGTATAGTAAAGATAAATTAAACTGCCATACTAAGGAAATCAGTTGAAGAATTCCTTAGTATGGCAGTTTTTTTGTATGTAAGAGGAGAGGTAAGATCGGTATAACTTACCGTAAACCTATTACCTTAGAGGATAGGGATAGAAAGGTAAATTGCGTATGACACCATATATAAGCAGCATGGCTATAATAATTATCAAAATTATATTCTCCACTTTACCTGTCTTAGCCTGACCTGATTTTAGATATCTCAGAGTGAAAAAAAGTATGTATATGGCAAAAAACGGTGAGAGAATTGTAAGCAGTTGGTTGTACCTGAAAGCAAGCGGTAAATCACCATGCATCATAGCTATACCCATTCTGGTAACTCCGCAGCTTGGACAGTTAAGTCCCGTTATAAGCTTAAAGGCACAGGGTACGGGTATATGAAAACGCATAGATAAAAAGCAGGTCAAAGCAAAAAGAAGTGCCAGACCTGCTGTTTTTAATACTGTTTTAATTCTTTGCCGAATCGCCATATTTCGCATATGCAAGTTTGTTGACATCATCTTGAAGTATTCCATAAGACACTACACTAAGACAGAATATAGCCAACAGACAGTAAAGAACACCTGAATTAGAGGTAGGCAGACCTAAAGACATCTTTACCCTGTCAAGCCTCTCACCGGCTCTATAAAGCCAAATAAGCCCATAAATACCACAAGTTATAAATGAAAGTAAGAATACCATAGCACCTGATGGTGCCTCAGGTTCATCACATAAGCAATTAACTTCATTTACAAGACATATAGTCCAGTAAATACCATAAATACCGCAAGTAACAATACTTAGAATGATAGCTACTACAATATCCCTTTGTTTTACAACACCCATAAAAAAACTTCCTTTCTACCAATATTTACCTAGACGATTATAATATATATATACCAATTAGACAATATAGGCAAAGAAAAGTGAAAGAATATATAAATAAAAAAGATATAAAAGTAACAAAAAACATATACAGAACTAAGAAAAATAATTGTGGGGAAATAATTAAACTATAAGAAGACTACCGGTAAATGGACTATTACTCTTAGTAATCATGGAGTGGCAGGTACATAGAAGGATATCTAAGAATACTGCTCCGATTACAAAGCAGAAATTTGTGGAGCTTAAGCAAAATAAAGTTGTGCATGAGAAAGATATAACAGAAAAATAGAAGATGCTGAAAATGCCAAACCTATATGTATGAGTACAAAAGTTGATTTGATTTTAATGGATGTATGTACTGCCAGAGATTCCTCAGGTCTTAAGACGGCTGAAGATATTAAAAAAATCTGCCCTAATATAAAAATTATTATTACCACCTCAATGCCGGAGTATACATTTATCACCAAGGCAAAGGCGGCAGGCTGTGAAAGTTTTTGGTATAAGGATTATGGCTGTATAAGTTTAAGTGAGGTTATAGAGCGTACTATGAAGGGTGAGAGAGTGTACCCTGATAAAACACCGGATGTGGATATATATGGGGTACCTATAAGTAAATTTACCCCCGCACAACTTAGAGTACTTAGAGAGTTGGCAATGGGACTTTCGCAGGAAGAGGTGGCAAAAAAACTCTGTCTTTCGAGAAGTGTTATAAAAGGTCATATCAGTCACATGTGTGAAAAGACCAATACAAGCAAGACTTTGCAATTGGTTACTGAGGCAATAGAAAAGAGGGTAATACTGCCAAAGTATTAGTACAGTGTTTTGGAAATAAGTTACAAATAACTTGTTTTTATTCATCATGCTGCATATGTATATTTGCTACCCAAACTTGCAGTTAAATTAGAGTTACAGTTTGGATACCAATGTTTAGCTTTTATTTTACAATCCTAATCACAACTTTCTCTTAAAACTTCGCAGGATTTTGAGCAGTATGCGGAACTTGCTATTTAAATTTTATTTATAAATTAGCACTCAACACTTGACAGTGCTAACAAAATTTAGTATAATTTCTTCTAGTTAAAAACTAAATGAATTTATTAACAGGAGGATCATATGAAGTTAGTACCTTTATTTGATAAGGTTGTACTTAAGCAGCTTGAAGCGGAAGAAACCACAAAGTCAGGCATAGTGCTTACAGGACAACCAAAAGAAAAACCGTCTCAGGCAGAAGTTATAGCAGTAGGACCGGGCGGTGTGGTAGACGGCAAAGAAATCACCATGCAGGTTAAGGCAGGTGATAAGGTTATATATTCTAAATATGCAGGCACTGAAGTAGAGCTTGATAACGAAACATTTATAGTAGTAAAACAAAACGATATATTGGCAGTAATAGAGTAAGAAGTTAACGGAGGCAAATTAATATGGCTAAAGAAATTAAATACGGCGTAGAAGCTAGGAAGGCTCTTGAGTCAGGAGTTAACCAGCTTGCCGATACTGTAAGAGTAACACTTGGACCTAAGGGAAGAAATGTAGTACTTGATAAGGCTTATGGTGCACCTTTAATTACCAATGACGGTGTAACTATAGCTAAGGAAATAGAGCTTGAAGATGCATTTGAGAACATGGGAGCGCAACTCGTTAAGGAAGTAGCTACCAAGACCAATGATGTAGCCGGAGACGGAACAACTACAGCAACAGTACTTGCACAGGCTATGATCAATGAAGGAATGAAGAACATAGCAGCAGGAGCCAATTCCATAGTTATCAGAAAGGGAATGAAGAAGGCTTGTGAAGTAGCGGTTGAGTCTATTGCAAAGATGAGTGAGCCTATAAACGGTAAGGAGCATATTGCAAGAGTTGCAGCTATTTCAGCAGGAGATGATGAGGTAGGCAAGCTTGTAGCTGATGCTATGGAGAAGGTTACCAATGACGGAGTTATAACTATAGAAGAGTCAAAGACTATGCTTACAGAGCTTGATCTTGTAGAAGGTATGCAGTTTGACAGAGGCTATGTATCAGCTTATATGTGCACAGATATGGAGAAGATGGAGGCAAATCTTGACAATCCGTACATCCTTATTACCGATAAGAAGATAGCTAATATTCAGGATATACTTCCTATACTTGAGGAAATAGTAAAGACCGGCTCAAAGCTTTTGATAATTGCGGAAGATGTTGAGGGTGAGGCACTTACCACACTTATAGTAAATAAGTTAAGAGGTACATTTAATGTAGTAGCCGTTAAGGCACCGGGATACGGAGACAGAAGAAAGGAAATGCTTAAGGACATAGCGGTACTTACCGGAGCTACAGTTATAAGTGAAGAAGTAGGCTTAGATCTTAAGGAAACTACACTCGATGCTTTAGGACGAGCAAAGTCAGTTAAGGTATCAAAAGAAAATACCATCATAGTAGACGGACTTGGAGAAAAGAAAGATATAGACAACAGAGTTGCGCAGATAAAGGCACAGCTTGCAGAAAGTACTTCAGACTTTGATAAGGAGAAGTTCCAAGAAAGACTTGCAAAGCTCTCAGGAGGAGTTGCGGTTATAAGAGTCGGAGCAGCTACCGAGACGGAGATGAAAGAAGCAAAGCTTCGTATGGAAGACGCACTTAATGCTACAAGAGCGGCTGTAGAAGAAGGAATTATCTCAGGAGGCGGTTCAGCTTATATACATGCAAGCAAGGATGTAGAAAAGCTTATCGAAAGTCTTGAAGGAGATGAGAAGACCGGTGCCAAGATCTTGCTTAAGGCACTTGAGGCTCCGCTTTTCCGTATAGCTGAGAATGCAGGACTTGAAGGAAGCGTTATAGTAAGCAAGGTTAAGGAAGCTAAGGAAGGTGTAGGCTTTGATGCATATAAGGAAGAGTATGTTGATATGATCAAGGCAGGCATACTTGATCCTGCCAAGGTTACTCGTTCAGCACTGCAAAATGCAACTTCTGTAGCAAGCACCTTACTTACTACAGAGTCTGTAGTGGCTAATATCAAGGAAGATGCTCCTGCTATGCCTGCAGGTGCCGGCATTGGCGGAATGATGTAAGATAAGGGTAGACCCTTAAAAATAATATAAGTTACAAAATAAGGATACCTGACTAAGTTTTACTAAGCAGGTATCCTTATTTTATAATTCTTACCTCAACTTTACCACATTTCTTGCTATTTTTCTTCTGTCATCCTCTATAGCGGCATAATGTTTTTTAGTAGTATTGACATCACTATGCCCTAAAACATCAGCTACAAGATATATATCACCGGTTTCCCTGTAAAGATTGGTACCGTAGGTACTGCGAAGTTTATGTGGTGTTATTCTTTTTAAGGGACTTATTAAAGAAGCGTACTTTTTAACCAAATTCTCAACGCTTTTTACACTTATTCTCCTCATTTGCATGGAAAGGAATAAGGCATCCTCATGCCCTTCTATAGGAACAAGAGTTTTTCTTTCTTCCATATATATGTTAAGAGTATCACAAACCTCATCACTGAAATATACGGTAACCTCATTACCGCCTTTTCTGTGTATGCGTATGCCGTTATTCTTAAAATCAACATCAGTAAGATTAAGCCCTACACACTCGGATACCCTGATGCCGGTACCCAGCATAAGACTAAGAAGTGCCAAGTCCCTGTTTTTGGTTTTCTCATGATAAGCTTTTTGTTTATCCGTAAGCATATCTCCGCTTTCAGCCTCATCTAAAAGAAGAGCCACCTCGTCGATATCAAGCCTTACTATTTCCTTTTGGTGAAGTTTCGGAAGTCCGACTCTTGAGATATAATTATTTTCAAGCCTTTCAAGTTTGTAAAAGTACTTGAAAAAACTTTTAAGACAGGAGATTTTTCGCTTTATACTTAAGTCCTTGTTAAGCAGCTCCTTATCTTCCTCTTCCCTGTATTTTAAGTATTCCATAAACTCTTCAAAGTCGGGAACCTTTAACCTGTCAAGGTCAGCAAGACTTATTTCACTGATATCGCTGTATTTCTTTTTAAGATAAGGGTTATTGTTAAGCAGGTATTTAAAAAATACTTTTAAATCATAGGCGTAGGCTATGCGTGTGCGTGAGCCGGTACGAGGCTCTATCCCCCTAAAAAACTCCCTGCAATAACTTGGAAGCTCGCTGCCCAGTTCCCTCAGTTTATTTATATTTTTTTTATCTACATTTTCATGATACGAAAGATTCGCCATAATTACCTCTTAAACTGATTTATAATAAAAGTTTGGATTGATTATAATATATATCTGATATATGCACAATAAAGAAATGGTCAGAAACGCTACTTATTTCAATCATACTCGCAGTAGAGTTGATAAAGTTTTGACTCTCTTTTACAGACTGCAAGTTTGATTGTCCCTTAAAACAGCTTTTCTTAGATACAAATCGAACAAACACTTGCCTTTTTACAAAATAATAATATATAATGTGTTTCGTTGCGTTAATTGCAGTAAAATTTAACCCTAATAAAATTAATAATAAACTTTATAATAAACTTTATAGAAAAGATAAGTTTAGTTCTATAGATTATGGATTGTATGAGAAATCCTTACTTAAACAGGAGGAAAAAATGGCACAGTATAATGCAGACAGTATAAGCGTACTTGAGGGCTTGGAAGCTGTCAGAAAAAGACCGGGTATGTATATAGGAAGTGTGGGGCAAAAAGGTCTTAATCACCTGATATATGAAATACTTGATAATTCGGTTGACGAATATTTGGCAGGTCATTGTAAAAACATATATATAACTTTGGAGGCTGACGGTTCCTGTACGGTTGAAGATGACGGAAGAGGCATACCTACGGAACTTCACAAAAAGGGAGTTGCAGCAGCAAGAGTTGTACTTTCGACCCTTCATGCCGGAGGTAAATTCGATAATTCGGCGTATAAAACCAGCGGTGGACTGCATGGTGTAGGTTCCTCGGTTGTTAATGCGTTATCAAAGAAAATGGATGTGTATATTTCAAGAAACGGAAATGTATACCATGATTCCTATGAAAAGGGAGTACCAAAAACAGAGCTTGTTAAAGGGCTTCTTCCGGTTATAGCCAAAACAAAGAAAACAGGTACAAAGATCAATTTTTTACCTGATGATACTATATTTGAAAAGACGGCATTCAGAACCGATTGGCTTAAATCAAGACTGCACGAGACAGCCTATCTTAACCCCAATCTCTATATACACTATAAAAATTTAAGAGATGAGATAAAAGAAGAGATAGTATACCATGAAGAAGACGGAATAAGTGCCTATGTAAAGGAGCTTAATAAGGGCAAGGAAACTTTGCATGATCCCATATATATAAAGGGGCTTTCGGACAAAATAGAAGTAGAGGTGGCTATACAGTTTGTAGATGCCTTTGAGGAAAATATACTCGGCTTTTGTAACAACATCTTTACCCAAGAGGGCGGAACCCATATAGTAGGTTTTAAGACAAGATTTACCCAAATGATCAATACTTACGCAAGAGAGCTTGGCATATTAAAAGAAAAGGATGCCAACTTTACAGGCTCGGACACAAGAAACGGCATGACTGCCATAGTGGTAACCAAGCACCCGGATCCTATATTTGAGGGGCAGACTAAAACAAAACTTGCAAGTGCGGATGCCACCAAGGCGGTAAGTACGGTAGTGCAGGAGGAACTTGGAAGATTCCTTGACAGGAATATAGATACACTTAAGGCAATCATCTCCTGTGCGGAAAAATCAGCCAAGATAAGAAAGGCAGAAGAAAAAGCCAAGATAAATATGCTTTCAAAGTCAAAGTTTTCATTTGACTCCAACGGAAAGCTTGCCAATTGTGAGTCTAAGGATGCAAGCAAATGCGAGATATTCATAGTTGAGGGAGATTCCGCCGGCGGCTCCGCAAAGACTGCAAGAGACAGAAAGTATCAGGCTATACTGCCTATAAGAGGAAAGATACTCAATGTAGAAAAAGCCTCTATAGATAAGGTTTTAGCCAATGCTGAAATAAAAACCATGATCAATGCCTTCGGCTGCGGTTTTTCGGAAGGCTACGGCAATGATTTTGATATAAGCAAATTAAAGTATCATAAGATAATACTTATGACGGATGCGGATGTAGACGGCAGCCATATAGATACTCTGCTTTTAACCTTTATATACAGATTTATGCCGGAGCTTATCAACAACGGGCACATATACATTGCCATGCCGCCGCTCTACAAGGCTATACCTAAAAAAGGCGAAGAAGTCTATCTGTATGACGAAAAGGCATTGGAAGAGTACAGAAAAAAAAGCAAGGGAGCATTTACCTTACAAAGATATAAGGGACTGGGGGAAATGGATGCACAGCAGCTGTGGGAGACCACACTTGACCCTAAGAAAAGAGTACTTAAAAGAGTTGAAATAGAAGATGCCAGAATGGCTAATGAGATTACACAGCTTTTAATGGGTTCTGAGGTCATGCCCAGAAGAAACTTTATATATGAACACGCTGCACAGGCTGTAATAGACGCATAAGGAGGGGAAAAACTTGGAAAATATTATTGTAACGGAATACTCGGAAGAAATGCAGCAGTCCTATATGGACTATTCCATGAGCGTTATAACTTCAAGAGCTATTCCCGATATAAGAGACGGCTTAAAACCGGTACAAAGAAGAGTGCTATACGATATGTCCGAGCTTAGACTGTTGTCTGACAGACCGCACAGAAAATCAGCCAGAATAGTCGGAGATACAATGGGTAAATACCACCCACACGGAGATTCATCTATTTACGAAACCTTAGTAGTACTTACTCAAGCCTGGAAAAAGTCCATGCCGCTGATAGACGGACATGGCAACTTCGGCTCTATAGAAGGAGACGGAGCTGCTGCCATGAGATATACGGAAGCTAAACTTATGAAGTTTACGGAAGAAGTCTATCTTAAGGACTTGGATAAGACTGTAAATTTTGTATCAAACTATGATGAGACTGAAAATGAGCCGGAAGTATTGCCGGTAAGGATTCCTAACATACTTATAAACGGAGCTGAGGGTATAGCCGTAGGTATGTCAACTTCTATAGCACCGCACAATTTATCCGAAGTATGTGATGCCTGCATAGCCTATGTGAAAAATAGGGATATAAGCCTTAAGAAGCTTATGGAAATAATGCCGGGTCCGGACTTTCCCACCGGCGGCATCATAGCCAATAAAAAGGATTTATATGACATATATGAAAGCGGCAGCGGCAAGCTTAAGATCCGTGGCAGAATAGAAATGGAGCTTGGCAGAAAAAAAGCGGATAAGGATAAACTTATAATTACCGAAATTCCTTATACCATGGTAGGATCGGGAATAAATAAATTCTTACAGGATATAGCCAACCTGGTTGAGACAAGGAAACTGCCGGAAGTGGTTGATATAAGCAATCAATCTGATAAAAACGGTACAAGGATCGTGCTTGAGCTAAGAAAAGATGCGGATATAGACAGGATAAAAAATGTACTTTACAAAAAGACCAAGTTTGAAGACAGTTTAGGTATAAATATGCTTGCAATAGTAAATTCAAGACCTGAAACACTTGGACTTAAAAACATACTCTCACATTTTCTTGAGTTTCAGTACACTAATAATACAAACAAGTACAATATATTGTTGGCAAAAGAGCTTGAAAAAAAGGAGATACAGGAAGGACTTATTAAGGCAAGTGATTGTATAGACCTTATTATAGCAATATTAAGAGGGGCTAAGACCCTAAATCAGGCAAAGCTTTGCCTTACTAAAGGAGATACTAAGGATATAAAATTTAGAACCAAGTCTTTGGAAAACGATGCAAAGAAACTTGCATTTACTCAAAATCAGGCACAGGCTATACTTGATATGAGACTTTACAAACTTATAGGCTTGGAGATTGAGGCACTGTTAAAAGAGCATAAGAATACATTGGCTAATATAGAAGAGTATCAAAACATACTTAAGTCAAAAGAAAAGATGGATGCTTTGATTATAAATGACCTTAAAAAGATAAAAAAAGACTATGCAACAAAAAGACTTACAGGTATAGAAGATGCCAAGGAAGCTGTATATGAGGAAGTAGAGCAAAAGGCTGAAGAGGTGGTTCTGCTTATAGACAGATTCGGTTATGCAAAGCTTGTAGACAGGTCAACTTACCAAAGAAATGCAGAGAGTATAGAGACGGAGTATAAATACAAACTTGAAGCCTTAAATAATGACAAGGTAGTTGTATTTAGTGATATAGGCTATATGCATCAGATAAAGTTAAAGGATTTACCTGTATTTAAACTTAAAGATAAGGGCATACCGCTTGATAATATCTGTAAGTTTGATACGAGTAAGGAAGAGGCTTTATTTATAGAAATCAGCAGTAAACTTGAAGGGAAAGAACTTATATTTGCAACCGCTCAGGGACTTGTGAAAAAAACCGCCTATGAAGAATTTATAACCAATGTAAGGCAAACTCAGGCTATAAAGTTAAATGACGAAGACAGACTTGCAGCGGTAAAGGTACTTGATGAGAATACCGGCTATATCATAGCCGTATCGGATGCAAATTATGTGCTTAAATTCCCGATAGACGAGGTAGCCCTGATGAAAAAGACTGCCAAGGGCGAGAAGTTGATGAAACTTGGAAAGGGAGAATTAATATACAATATATACAAGGACAGTGAGGAAGATATAAAGGACTGTAAGGGCAATGTTATAGATAAGGATAAACTTAAAGATTCCCATAGGGCGGACAGAGGAAAAATATATAATAAATAATTGTAATAAAATAAAAACTTTTGTATAATATACGCAGTAAGATAGGTGTGCAACCTTTTATTATTGATATAATATAACAAAGGCGGCAGAAAACAAAATCTGCCGCCTTTTATCTTAGTATAGCTTAGGTAAGGGCAAAAAGACATAGTTTGGTACTTAAAGAAAAGAGCATTAAATATATTGCTTAACCTATGCTGACACAGTAACTTTACAGTTTCGGCTTTTACAGCATTAAGTAGGTTGATAAGGAGATATTGTATGAAAAATCCGTTAAATAATATAACTAGGGAGAATTCATGGAAGATACTTGCTATACTTGTGCTAAGCGTAGTGATAATTGAGCTTTCGTATCTTGCTGCTGTATTTGGCTCCGGAATAGTGATTGTAACAGAAAATAATTGGGGAAATTCCTTCCTTGAATATGTATTTAATGTTGGAGAAAAACATAGGTATTATGTGATAGTTAATAAATACGCATATAGAATTCCAAAATGGCAGGCGGATTTACTTAATAGCTCACCAAGCAATGAAGGTAGGCATACATCAAATAGAGTATATGTTAACAATAACATTAATTCAAAATCAGACTATGGTGACAGCTACATATATGAATATAATAATGCAGATAAGTTCTTGCTATCATATAAACCAGATGACATAATAACTTTGACAGATATAGAAGGTTTAGTAAAAGTGTATATACATGAAAAGGCTTTCGGATCGGACTATTATACTATAGAAAAGTATAACAATAAGACACTTATAATAAGCGATAAAGATGTTTATCAAGTGGAAAATAATAAGGTGTATCAAGTGTATGAAGATGGGGCGGATTACATTTATTATAAATGTATACTTCGATAAGTACAGCAAAGAATTTAACTAAAAAATATTATATGAAAAGGTTGAATCTATGAATGGAGAGAGTTTTATAAGTAAATGGGGATATAGAATAAGAAAATTACTAATTATATTGCTGGGCTTAGAGTTGCTTATTAAAATCGGCAATATATTGCTTCCTACTGTTATAGATGCAGACTTAGGTGATATTTTTAGATTTACTTTGGAAAAACTTTTTATTTTCTTAATTTATATTATTATAATTATACTATATCCCCCTGTATTAGCGTTGATTGCATTATTAGCAATTATAATACTGATAATATGGGGCATTTTGACAAGAAATAAACTAAAAAAGCAAAAGCAAGATATTGACTTAGTTAAGACTGAGAGCGAAGCTTTGGAGCAGGACAAATTAAGTTAATATAGGAGGAGCGGTGCAGTATGAATTTATTAAAAAAGAAAAGTCCATGGAAAGTAGTTATTATACTTGCAGTAAGTTTGATTTTGATTGAACTTTTATATATTGCGGCTATTTTTAATTCGGGTACAGTTATTGTAATGAAACATTATAGTGATCAATATTATGGTATCCCTACATTTTCATCAATTACTTCGGCTGAGTATAGGTATTATGCAATATTTAATAAATATACATACAGAATTCCATTTTGGCAGGCGTGGATATTTGATCAAAATACAACTGATGTATGGAGTGAAAGAACAAGTCCCATATATATTACAGATAAGTTGGATGAGTCTGAAAAGGGGAGATATGAAAATGGATATATATATGAAGATAAGGAAGAAGGCAGGTTATTTCTGTCGGACAAACCTAATAATAAATTATCATTAGAAGATATTGATAATATGGTGAAAATTTATAAAGCCGAAAAAAAGTATAAAGAAAACAATACTGATTATTATAGCAGAAAAGAAACTCAAACAAACGTTTATAGTTATGTGATAGAGAAGCATAATAATAAAACGATTATAGCAAACAACGGTAAAGTATATTATATAAAAGACAATGAGATAAGTCAGGTATATGACAGTGGAAACAGAAAATACCAATATTTTAAATGCGTGATGAAATAACTATGGTGCCAATTATTAATATCTAAACTTTATATATTAAAAGATTGGAAAAATATAATCATATATCGGTTTAAATATTATTATGTCAGTGCATAAGGTAATTATTTATGCAAATGATTACATATTAAGAGTAAAGGAAATTACAACAATGAATGAGACAACTTCTACAAATAGATGGGGAAGTAGAATAAGGTTATGCTTGATAACATTATTAGGACTTAGTATATTTTTTAAAATAGGCAATTTAATACTTCCGCCGGTTATAGATATAAATTTTGAAGATATAGTAACAGTGATAATTTATTGGATCATGCTTTTATTTATCTATACATTATTTGGACTTGTTTTTGCAACTATACCTACCTTGATTATGATTGTGCTTGTAATATGTATTTTGATATGGTTTATCAAAGGAATAAAATCTAAAAATCATGTATCTGAGAGCAGGATGCAAATAGATGATATTGAACAAACTAGAAAAGAAAGCAAAGAACAAATTTTTAATTTAAGTAAGGCTGACGGCGAAGCTTTGGAGCAGGAAGGGCAAATACAGGATATTGATTTAGTCAAGTCCGGGAGCGAAGCTTTGGAGCAGGACGAACAAAAAGAAAGTATTGATTTAATCGAGTCTGAGAGCGAGGATTTGGAGAAAGAGGAGCAAAGTAAAGCTATTGATGCAAGTCAAAACCAAAGTTCCGAAACAAAAGAGGAGTAAAGAAAAGAGCAGTTATTAAAATCACTTGCCATTTAGCTGAATTTATATTATTATCTCCTACATAATTATAAATATTACAATTTATCCGAGTCATTTGCCTTTATTAATAGTATAAAACTTATAAATAATATTGTGCATATGTTCATTTGCTTAAATTGTAGTTTATAGATAATTTGTGTATAAATATACTATATCTTATAACTTGAATAGGAGAAAATATGGACAAGAAATTAAAAGTCGGTATACTCGGAGCTACCGGTATGGTAGGTCAAAGATTTATATCCTTACTTGAAAACCACCCATGGTATGAGGTTTGTGCAGTTGCTGCGAGTCCAAGCAGCGCAGGAAAAACTTATGGCGAAGCTGTAGAAAAAAGATGGAAGATGCCTACAGATATACCTGCCGAAGTTTCCAAACTTATAGTAATGGATGTTAATAATGTAGAAGCAGTGGCAGCAGAGGTTGATTTTGTGTTTTCGGCAGTGGATATGAGCAAGGAAGAAATCAAGAAAATAGAAGAAGATTATGCAAAGACCGAAACACCTGTGGTATCCAATAACTCAGCGCATCGTTGGACTAAGGATGTTCCTATGGTTATACCGGAAATCAACCCTGAGCACTTTGAGATCATAGAAGCACAAAAGAAAAGGCTTGGAACCAAGAGAGGATTTGTAGCGGTTAAGCCTAATTGCTCTATACAAAGCTATGCCCCTGTGCTTAATGCATGGAAGGAGTTTGAGCCTTATGAAGTAATAGCTACTACATACCAAGCAATATCAGGAGCAGGCAAGACCTTTGCAGAGTGGCCTGAGATGGTAGAAAATGTTATACCTTACATAGGTGGGGAAGAAGAAAAAAGTGAAAAAGAGCCGCTCAGAATCTTCGGTCATATTGAAGACGGAGAGATAGTGCCGGCTACAAGCCCTAAGATAAGTTGTCAATGCCTTAGAGTGCCGGTGTTAAACGGACATACGGCAGCGGTATTTGTAAAGCTTAAGAAGGCTGCAACTAAAGAAGAGCTTATACAGAAGTTGAGGGAGTACAGAGGACTTCCTCAAGATCTTGATCTGCCTAATGCTCCTAAGCAATTTATCACTTACTTTGAAGAGGATGACAGACCTCAGGTTAAACTTGATGTTGATCATGAAAAAGGTATGGGAATATCTATAGGTAGACTGCGTGAAGACAGCATTTATGATTGGAAGTTTGTAGGACTTTCTCATAATACTTTAAGAGGTGCCGCCGGCGGAGCTTTGCTTTGTGCGGAACTTCTTACCGCTCAGGGATATATTGCAGCAAAGTAGGTAAATTTACAACTTAAACTCTCAAAACTAAAAATTTACAAAGATAATTTTATTAATGAGGTGCAAAATGTTGCTTATATTAATTTTTGGCTTGGGAACTTTAATAGCAACTGTATTAAATATCAATCAAAAAATAAAAAACAGGGAAACTAAATTTTTAAGATTTATAAGTTTAGTACTTACGGCATTAACTGTTTGTGCCTTTTACAGCGACAGCTCCTTGATGGCTGTAAAAGGAAATATAACAGGATTAATGGATGTTATGCCTACAGTAAGCAAAGCTTTATGGATATTTGTCATTGTTTCAGTGATACTTAATGCTTTTTCTTTAAAATAAAACTGTATAAGGCAGCAATAATTAACAGAAACACTCCCTATTTCAATCATACTCGCAGTACTGTTAATAAAGTTTCGACAAACTTAGTACAGACTGCGGAACTCGTGTGCTCGCCTACTCCGTGGCGAGCTGCACTCGAACAGTCCTCGTCTGTAAAGTTTGTAACTCACTTTATTAACAGTACTAACCGCTAAAAAGATTGAAATAGGGAGTGTTTCTGTAATCACCAGCCCGCAAGAAATAGCTGTATAAGGGTTTGGTAGATGCATAGCTATTGTTTATGTTGTCAAGGGGAAGGTGAGGGGATGTGTGGCAGCGACTTTTATTTAGATATTAGAACAATTGTTTGTATTGAGAGTAACAAAAAAGGTAAGAATGTATCTTGTATTTTAACCTCACTTCTACGGTTTTTTATAAAATTTATACTCAAACATAATATTTGAAGAACTATTTTAAGTCTAAATAAAATATGTGCCTACACCTCTCCTCTCCACCGACACCTTAGTTACATATTTGTTTTTTTCGGGCTCGAATCAATCTTTCAGACAACCAACAGGTATAACCTTCACACCATTCTCTGTTGTAAATGCCATTGGTGCTGTGCCGCAAATGACAATCAGTGCGGATGGTTCTCTGTATACAGGATGTGGATGCTCCTGATTTTTTAATGCTTCCTTATTATGCTCTTGTATTACCCTTTTAAAGCGTAATAACGATTTCTCAGCTTCAGGAATTTTATTTGCACCTACTTTGATTTCAATCAATGCATATTTTCCGTCAGAAGTTTGATATACGGCATCTGCTTCAATACCGGTATCATCTGTGTAATGCATGATTCTTCCTTCATGTGCATCTGCATAGACAAGTAAATCTCTCAAAACAAGATTTTCAAAAACATGCCCGAATAAATCTAAATCATTATTAAAGTACCCCGGACTTATGCCAAGGGCAGAAATTCCAATAGACGGATCAATAAAAATATGCTTCTTTGCAGATCTGATTGCGGTTCTCGACCTGATTTGAGGCGTCCATGCGTCAATATCTTTTATAACAAATAGCTGCTCCAGTATCTCTACATAAGAAAACAAAGTTTTATCTGTTGTATTCTGTGTAGCTTTAACATCCGCAAAAATGCTACTTTTTTTAGCCGTTGTAGCCATATTTCTCGCATATGACCATATCAATGTTCTTGCCAACTCCGGGTTTCTTCTCACCCCATCAATAGCAATTATATCTTTTTGATAAATCTGTCGAAAGTAATCTTTTGCAATTTCAAGCTTTGCCTTTTGGGAAGAAAGCGCCAAACATCTCGGCCACCCTACTCTACATGCTGCTATAAAAAGCATTTCCAGCGTCAGCTCGGACATAACCCCATCTATGTCATATGGCTCATCATCCATTATTTGCGATAATGAGACAGACCCGTTAGATTCTCCGGTTTCATATAATGACATCGGAAACATTAAAAGTTCCGTAATTCGTCCTGTACCTGTATGGGGTGTATCTATTTTTCGGCTTGTCGAACCTGTTAAGTAGTATTCACCAACAGACTCCGGATTATCATCACAATCTTTTCGAATCGCCCCCCAGATTTTTACAGCATCCTACCATTCATCAAACAATATTGGTTTTTTGTTCTTCAAAAGCAGTTTAGGTGATGTCTCTGCTACAGCTAAATATCCGTCTCTTTTCTCTTCATCCTGAAACTCAATAACAGTAGCACATCGCTCCTTTGCTGTTCTTGTTTTTCCACATCCTTTAGGGCCAATAATGTTTACAGCATTAAATGCCTATCGTTTTCTATCAATAACTTGATCGACAATACGCCTTACATATTCCATATGAACTCTGCCTCCTGATAATTCCCAGTATAGCATGTCGTATAGTACTTTTCAATTTTATTTCTGTATTTTCGGCTGTTTTATTTCTGTATTTTCGATATTTCAATCTTTTTATCGCTTAGTACTGTTAGTAAAGTTATTCAAACTTCCCATGCCTCAAATTGAATCAGTACATTGAGACCTCGACATTTCATCTATTTGTCGGGGAGATGGCAACATAAACAATTATAAACTCAAACTTCCCACACCTTTAAGGTGTAACGCACATTGAAAATTCAATATTTCAGCCAATAAAAAAAGGCATAAACCTAAATCTTTGCTACAATGTAGTTATCAGAAAAAAATTCTAACAAAGGAGATTTATGCGATGTCCATTATAACACAAAACAGTACTGATGAGGTAGCCTTAATTGATCATATAAAAAAGTTTTTTGTAAAATACCAATTAGGTAAACTTTTGAAAAAATGTAACGGCACAAAGGAAAACGGCGTTCCGGCAATCTCACTTTTGAGATACAAATTTAGTTTAAGTTAATTACTTAAAATAATTATTTCTTCCCCTCTAATTTTTTAATACCACTATCACCAAGTTTTTCAAGTGATATCAATTGTGTTCTTGCAAGTTTTCTAAGTTCTATCATCCTTTCCTTTTGTTCCATACCTTTACCGATAAGAATTGCATTATAGCTTTCCATATTGGCAAGCACCAGTAACTCATTCAGACTTGCATAGTCCCTCATATTACCTTTCAAATCCGGATTTTCTTCACGCCACTGTTTTGCTCGCTTATTAAATAAGGCAACATTGAGTATATCTGCTTCACTTGCATATTTATAGGATAACTGTTCGTTGGTAAGATCCTTTAATAGATATTCTTTGATTGCATCTGTATGGATTTTATAGTTAATCTTAGAAATTTCTCTATTTAAATTCCAACCTAATGATAGCTTAGAATTTTCATCTGACTTAAGCCTTTTGTAGTCTTGGATTAAATAGAGCTTAAACTCTGCTGAAATCCATGAAGCAAATTCCATTGCTATATCAGGATGAGCGAATGTTCCTCCGCCTCTCCCAGATTTCGAAACAATGCCAATCGCATTTGTATTTTCAATCCATCTTTGAGGTGATAATGTAAATGCATTTGTTCCTGCTTCCTTTCTAAAGGAGTCGAATTCGACCCCTTTAAAATTAGGATTGTGA
>ERZ773054.215-NODE-215-length-47038-cov-46.776600_pt1 | contig 47038 bp, 40 predicted proteins | sample MGYA00580630_ERZ773054 | MGnify/ENA primary metagenome ERZ773054 (study PRJEB29015, sample SAMEA2737994) | human oral metagenome | biome: human oral; feature: human-associated habitat; material: dental | place: China | collected 2115 ... | reverse complement strand
TGCGTATGTGCAGGTAGTGGAGTACGGCTTGGTATTTGAAGTGTAATGTATATTTAGTCATAAAAAAACTGCACCTTGTGAGTTGGAGGGGGTGTGTCCAACTTTTGGGGTGCAGTTCAGTTTTCAGACGGCCTTTGGGCAGACTCAGCAATGGTTATTGGCGTTTTGCGCCGTAACCGCCGATCAAGTGTTCGCTGCCGTCTTTGTTTTGCAGGCCATAGGTACCGCCGATTTCTGCGGCGGACGGTCCGAAGAATTTACCGCTCAAATTGCCTTTTAAGCCGGCTGCGGCAGCTTCGACTTTGCCCAGGAAGAGGTTGCCGTTTTCCCATTTTGCCGTACCTTTCATGTCGTATTTCGCATCGGCTTTGGTTACACGACGGCCGTTGGCGTCGAGAGAATGGAATTGGGAATTGGCAGTCTCAAAGCGTACGCCTTTCAAGCCAAAATCGACAATGGCTTTAACATCGGCAGTCAGCTGACGGCTTTGGTCATTGTTCTTTACAACATAGGCTGTGGTCAAACCATTATAAGTCGCTGTGCCGCTGGCAGGAAGGGCAGTAAATTTGGTTTCGTCGCCCAAGCTTTGATAGCCGTGAATAACGTCAGACTTCGGATCGATATAATGGGCGAAAGTTTGGTACGTCCAGCCGGCCGCAGCAGGGTCATGCATGACGATTTGTGTGCCGTTGGCAAAGCGGATGATGTAGATGCCGTCGAATCGTTTGTCAAATACAGTTCCATTCTTATCTTTAGCAATGTATGCTAGCTGGTTGGCATGGTTTTCTGCCAATTCTGTTAAATCTTGGCGTACTTGCCTTGCATCGTCATAAGCTTTAGCAGCTGTATTTTTAGCTTTTTCAGCGGTATCTCTTGCGCCTTTGCTAGAAGTACGCGTTGCTTTTGCAGATATTACATTTTGGTTTGCAGATTGTAGGTTTTCCTCAGCATTTTCCCAATTATTTTTAGCGGCTTTGAATTTAGCCAAATCCTCTTTATTCAAATTTTTTGTTAAAGCGGAGATTTGTTTATCCAGTTCATCTTGTGCTGTATTTAAGGCTTTATTGGCATTTTCTAACTCTTCTACACTGTCTCCTGTCGTTTTCTCTATGGCAGCTTTAAAGTTGGCTTTTGCTTCTTCTAATTCTTTTTTTGCTTTTTCAAAAGATGCGGTTTCCATCTTCGAAGCAGCAATTTCTTGCTCTAGGGCATTTTTTGCTTGTTTAACATTTTCTTGTGCCGTGATAAGTTTGTTTGCATCTTTTCCAGTTACATCTTTTTTTATAGCTTCAAATTCGGCTTCTGCTTGATCAAGCTTAGCTGCTGCATTCTTGATGGCGGTAGAATGAGGATCAAGTGTCTCCAGCATTGAGTTATATGCTTTGGAGGCTTGTCGTTCTGCTTGGGTTTTGTTTTTCAGCGCCTCGGCAAAAGCATTTGTATCATTTGCCAGTTTTCGTTCGGCAGAGGCTAAAGCACTTTTTGCGTTTTCAGACTTTGTATACAGCCCAACGATTTTTTGATCCAGTGTGGATTGTCCAACTTTGAATTCATTATTTGGTTCTTGTCCCGTTTGTCCGCTGACATCGCTCTTGGTTTTACCGCCTGAAAATGCTTTGGCAATGATGGAGTCTGTAGTAGTAAATTGAACCTGCGTTGCGTTGGCTTCTTCTGTTTTGTTATACAACACGATTGCATCTAATTTAACTTCATCATTAGCTTTAAAATCTAAAGAGCTAACTAAACCGTTTTGATTATTTGTTTGATTGTCCGTATAAAACAGTTTGTTAGTATCATTGTTACGGCGCAATTGAACGTTTGGATTACTCTGTTGCGCGCTTGCCGAAGAAATGAAGCTGGTAGATAACGGAGTGTCTGCATTCAACGGAGAGATAGGTTTTTCATCCGTCAATTCTTCAAGTTTGTCGGCTTTATTGTTAGTGGTTTCAACGGGAGATTCATTATTGTTATTAGTATCACTTGGAGTTGTGTTGTTATTGTTGTCTTTGCCACCATTTTTTTCAGGGCTGCCACTACCAGCAGTATTGGTTGAGCCGGTGGAAAGTGCTGCATTACCACCGCCGCCACCTCCACCACAGGCTGAAAGGATTGCGGCACTGATAGCAGTTAAGATGAAGGTTTTGATTTTAGTGTTGATTGCAGACATATTGTTCCCTTTTCTGTTGATTGGTTATAGTGCGTTTTATTAAACGGCATAAAGCAATTATCATAGATATAATTGTAATAAAAATAAACTGTTTTTTTACGTTTTTATCGGTATGGTTTGTTTAACGAAGGTTTGTGTTTGATTTATGCAACAAAGGGTTAAAGGATTGTTTAATGATATTAAGCGATTGGTTGTGCAATGAGCCGATGGATAATAGGAAGATTCTGGTGGCTAAAATGGATTATCCTGTTTTACTTCAAACCACCATGAAAAGGAATATGTATTGCAGGTAGTGGATGTGAAGTACACTCGTGGGCTTTAAGTGCAAAAGCAGTATAAAATAAAGGCCGTCTGAAAATACTGAAACTGTCAGCAATTGAAAATTGAGCCTAAGGTTACTAAATCGAGTAGGGAATTATTATGAAAATGAGGGCAATGATACTGGGTATTGCAGGCTTGATATTATCCGGCTGCTTTTTCTCTAATGAAGAAATTAAGTTGGAAGATATTTGGAATTTTAAAATTACTGTCAATGAAGCTAAGGGGAATAGGCAGGTTCATTTGACAGGCTTATTAGGCAATAGTGCAATGGGTATTTCAGATATCAAAACAACTAGCCGCAACGATGAGCTGAATATTACTTTATTTCAAAAATTAGCAGGTTCGGAATACTCAGGAACATTAGATAAAGAAATTGCTCTTGAAAGCAATATCAAGAAGATTACTTATGGTTCTAAACACGAGATGATATGGCAAGACTAAAAATACAATAAAGGGCGTCTGAAAAAGATTCAGACGGCCTTTAAAATTATAAATAGGATAGATTTTTTGACTATCCTATTTCGATAACATTTTAAGATTTTTCTGCACAAAAAAAGGAATACAGCAACTGTATCATCTCGGTTACCCTCGGGTCGGCAATGTAATATTGCCGTTCCCGATGGTTCACTTCAAACGATACCAAACCGGCTTCACGCAGTAGCGCTAATTGGCTGGACATTGCCGCTTGCGGGAGTCCGGATGATTCAGCCAACTCGGTTACATTGTGCGGTCTTTCATGTAGTTTGCACAATACGGCGAGGCGGTTGGGATTGGCCAGAAGTTTGAGAAAAGCGGTGGCTTCTTCGTAGGGTGGTTGATTGTCGGCAATGGTCATTTTTCACGCTTGTCGGCAAATGAGGAGGTCGAATTATCAGTCATAATGGCCTCAGCAGCAACTTTCAGACGGCCTTTGCTTAATGGTTCCATGGCATTTTGGCCAGCAGGCGAGCCATGCCGCAGAATCCGGTTAGCCCAGCCGTTAATAGGCCTGCGCCGACTATCACGTCTATCAGATAAAACCAAGGCGATACTAGCCAACCTGCCAGCACGCCCAACAGAATCAAACTGCCCGCAATGGTTTGCACCTGCCGTATGATATCCGGTGCGGCACGGTCGGCAACAATAGGAAGCCCTGCAGCCTTCCATGCCAGTAAGCCGCCTTCTAGAATATAACATTCGCGACCTTGGCCAAGCGTTGACAATATTGTTTCTGCCCGTGTTGTACGTTTACCGCTCAGGCAATAAAAAATCAGGCATGGGGCTGTATCATCGGGCAGTTTGTCTCGCTGCTGTTCAAGCGGAAGGGATAATGCACCGACAATATGCCCGCCCCGATATTCGACTTGGCTTCGGATGTCCACTGCCAACGCGCCCTCACGGATTTTTGCCATTGCTTCGGAAGGCTTGATTTGCGGGAGTTGTCCGACCGTACTCATGTTTTGCCTTCTTTATTTTTTGTTGATGCGGCAGGTGTTGATGCCCAATAAGCTGTACAGCGCGCAGTTGCCAATCAGTGCTGTACCCAGGGGGATGATGCCCAGCCAACCCCACCAGCCAATGTGTCCGGTAGCGGCCGCAGCAATCAGCGCTACGCCGATAACAATACGGATTACGCGATCCAAAGTACCCAAGTTTCGTTTCATTTTATTGCTCCTTGTTTCAGAATGAATTATCTATAAATAAATATATATATAATAAAAATCATATATGAGAAATATTATATCCCTAAAAATGATTTTGTCAAATTATTTGTAACCATGCAGTTTGGAATAGGGATAGGTATTGGTTTGTTTGGTTGGTGTAAATGATCGCTTAAGCATCTGATTTAAAATAAAAGAACGATATAATTTTTATATATAAAAAAGGCCGTCTGAAAAGTATTTTTCAGACGGCCTAAATATTTATGTTTTACAGTAAAGGACTCATCAGGCGGACGACATTTTCCACGAGGCCGCGGAGTTTGGAGCGTTGTTGCCATGATTTGATGGCAATGTAGCTGCTGTTTTTAAGGTAGCTGCGTTGGAGGTTGCAGATTTGTTTGGTGGTATCACGATCGTAGATGGCGAGGCTGATTTCTAGGTTGAGGAAGAAACTGCGCATGTCCATGTTGACCGTACCGAAGAGGGAGTAGTCTTCGTCAATAGTCATGGTTTTGGCATGTAGAAGACCACCTTCAAACATGGCGATTTTGACGCCGGCTTCCAGCAACATAGGGTAGTAGGCGCGTGAGGCGTAGCGAACCATCAGTGAATCGACTTTGGCAGGCAGTATCAGGGTCACTTTGACGCCGCGTTTGGCGGCAACGGTTAATGCCATGAGAAGCGGCTCGTCGGGGACAAAGTAGGGGGTGGTAATCGTGATTTGTTTGGTGGCGGCATAGATGGCGCTGATGATGGTTTCGTAAATAACGAAGCTGCCTTGCTCGGGGGCGGATGGAATGATTTGGGCAACGATATCGCCTTGCTGCATTTTTTCAGGAAGGATTTGGGGCAGCAGGCTTTGGGCTTTGTTGAGGTATGTTTGTACGTTTTGGAGGTTTTCATCGGTTTCGACGGCAAGGTCGGCGAAGAAGACGGCAGACAGTTCCAAAACCATAGGCCCTGTGCAGCGCATCATGACATCGACCCATTCTCCGACGCCGGAGTTTTGTTTGAAATAGCGCGGGTCGACGAGGTTGAAGCTGCCGGTGTAACCGATTTTGCTGTCGATAACGAGGATTTTGCGGTGGTTGCGCAGGTCGGTACGCGTAAATAATGTACGCCAAATGCCGACAGGCAATGAGGTATGTACTTCAATGCCTGCTTGGCGCAGTATCTCTACCCAATCGCTTTCAAAAAAACTCCTGCTGCCGACGGCATCGGCCAGAATGGCGCAGTCAACGCCTCGATCTGCGGCGGCAAGAATTTCATTTAAAATTTCTTCAATGCGGCCTTTGGGTTCGATAATGTAAAAGGCCAGCAGGCAGGAATGGGTTGCGGCGCGTATGTCCGCAAGCATGCTGTCGATGATGGCATCTGTGGTAGAGAGCAGGCTCATGGCGTTGCCTTTGGTTGCACCCAGCCCCGTTCCTTTTTCGGCAACTTTACTGATGCCGTGGTATCGTGATTTGACTTGGTCGGCAATGTCGAGATAGATATCGGCTAGATGGGTGGCGGCAAAGTTGCGGTAGAAGCGGTTCATTTCGCCGGTACGTTTGGCGCGGGCGGTGCCTAGACGAGGCTCTCCAATAAGGATGTAGGCGATGGTTCCGAATACGGGGAAAAGGAATAGGATAATCAGCCAGGCAAAGGTTGAGCCGATGTTTTTTTGTTTGTACAACACGCGCAGCATACAGACGAGTGCGGCGCAGGTGTGGGCGAAGATGAAAATTTCGGTCCAGGTGATGTCTTTAAAAAAATTCATATTCGGTAGCGGGAGTGGATGTGTTTTTAAGTTTGAAGGTGTCAGCTGATAAGCTTCAGATATTAAGTATATAGAAAAACCGTCTGAAAACAAATTTACACGATAATCGTGTTTCTGTTTTCAGACGGCCTTTGAGTTGTTTTAATTAATGGTGATACTGACGGGATAATTCGTGTACGGTATCGACCAAAATTTTGGCGTGTTCCGGATCGGCGTGTTGGTTGATGCCGTGGCCGAGGTTGAATACATGGCCGCTGCCGTTGCCATAGTCGGCAAGAATGCGTGCGACCTCGGTGCGGATAGATTCCGGTGTACCGAAGAGGGCAAACGGGTCGAAGTTGCCTTGCAGGGCAACTTGTCCGCCGACGCGACGGCGGGCTTCGCCGATGTTGCAGGTCCAGTCCAAGCCCAATGCATCTGCGCCGATTTCTACCATGCTTTCCAGCCATAAGCCGCCGCCTTTGGCAAATACGATAACAGGCACGCGGCGACCTTCGCTTTCGCGTTTCAATCCGGCGACGATTTGTCGGATGTACTTCAGGCTGAATTCTTTAAATGCGGCATCGCTCAACACGCCGCCCCAAGTGTCGAAAATTTGTACGGCTTGTGCGCCGGCATCGATTTGGGCGTTGAGGTAGGCGGTAACGGCTTGAGCATTGGTGTCGAGGATTTTATGCAGCAAATCAGGGCGTGAATACATCATGGTTTTGATGGTGCGGAATTCTTTGCTGCTGCCGCCTTCAACCATGTAGCAGGCAAGTGTGAATGGGCTGCCTGAGAAGCCGATCAGCGGAACTCGGCCGTCTAGTGCTTTACGGATGGAAGTTACGGCATCAAAGACGTATTGCAGTTTTTCCATGTCAGGAACTTGCAGTTTTGCAATGTCGGCTTCGTGTTGCAAGGCGCGTTCAAATTTCGGGCCTTCGCCTTCGGCAAAATACAGGCCCAAACCCATGGCATCGGGAACGGTCAGAATATCGGAAAACAGAATTGCCGCGTCTAGATCAAAACGTTCTAAAGGCTGGATGGTAACTTCGGTTGCCAGCTCGGTGTTTTTGCACAAATCGAGAAAGCTGCCTGCGCGTGCGCGCGTGGCTTTGTATTCAGGCAGATAGCGTCCGGCTTGGCGCATCATCCAGATAGGAGTGTATTCGACAGGCTGTTTGAGCAGGGCGCGGAGGAAAGTGTCGTTTTTCAGAGCAGTCATGGTAGAGAGGCTTTCTGATTTGGTGTGTTGGACAAAGTTCAGACGGCCTTAGATATGTATTGAGGCCGTCTGAAATGATTAAATGTTTGGTTTTGTTGTAGATTTCATATTGTTGCTTAATGCGAAATCAGCACATCAATTTGGTTGAGGAAGGGCTGCCGGATGTTCTTCTTCGGCCACGCTTTCCAAAACCAGATTGCGTTGTTCTTGCGCTTTTTGCGGTTGGTCGGTTTCATCAAACACGCGGGCCAAGACCAAATGTGCGGATACGCTGGGTTGCAAGGCGATGCTGGCTTCGAGGTAGCCTTGGGCTTTGCCCCAAAGTTTGCGTCCGTAAGCCAGTTGGCCAAGATACATCAACAGCGGTGCATTGTCGGGTTGTTCCTGAAGCCAAGAGTCTGCCAAGTCGATGGCTTTTTGTTGCTCTCGCTCGCTTAGGAAACGTACGGATTCGACAAATGCTTCCAAAAGCTCAGGCTGACGGGTTTGCGGATAATGGACTTTAACCCATTTGACCGCCTCGGCATACAAACCCAAACGCTCGCATTTTTCGGCAATCGCGACACACAATTCGCCTGATTTCAAGCTTTCAGGAATGCGTTTCAAACAAGCTTTCAGACTGCCTGCATCGGTTACTTCGCTTAAGAGGCGGCGATATGCCCAATTTTGATACTGTTCAGCTTCGTAATCGTTGATGGCGCCGGCTTTGACCAGTTTTTCCGCTTTTGCCAAGACATCTGAAGCATCGCCATGATCAAAGGCATAACGTAATTGCAGGCGGACCAGGCGGCTTAAGTTGCTATTGATTTTTGCTGCGGCTTCAAGGTTTTGTGCGGCAGTCGGATAATCGCGGCGGCTCAGTGCAGATTCGGCCAGCAAAAGATGGCGGGAAAGCTGTTGTTTTTGTGGCAGCTGTTCGATTTCGTGCAGGTAGTGGTCGCGCAATTCGAAGTTTTCCATTTGGTCGGCCGCATGCGCGCCCAACATCAAAGCCAGGGTGCGGTTGTCGCCTGCTTCTTTGTTTTGCAAGACTTTGGCGGCTTCTTGTTCGGCTTTTTCAAAACGGCCTTCAAAATATGCCAGACCTGCGCTGTTCAAAGAGGCAGAAGCCTGACGGCCTTTGCGGGCAATGCCGAAGCGTTGCATACGCGCCGGAATGTTCAAGAGGCCGAACACGAATTTAATCAGGAAATACAAGACCAATACGCTCAACAGCAGACCTAAAACAAAGGCATGCAGATTGATACGCAGCATGGTTTGCTCAACCACGACGTACACGTTGCCGGTATAAATGCCGGAAGCCAAGGCTAAACCGACGGCGGCTGCAAACAGAATGACAATCCAAACGACGGTTTTCATGCTTGCTCTCCTTTAATTTTGGCAGCAGGCTTGGTTTGGTTTTGTGGTTTGGCAGCTTCGGCGGCCGGTTCTTTTTTGTTTTCAGACGGCAAAGCAGGTGCTTCCAGAGATTGAGAGGCAGAAGCGGCCGCCGGTGCGGCAGTTGTGGCTTGTTCGGTAGCTGCAGCCGGAGCGGAAGCGGTTTGCTCGGCAGCTTGGGTTTGTGCAGCTTCTTCGGTCGTCATTTGTATACGCGAACCTTCTTGAAAAGCGCGAACGGCGCTCAAGCTGGCTTTCAGGCTGTCGTCTGAAATCATACGGACATCAAGGGCTTTGAGTTCGGCCAACTCTTTCAGCCATGACTGGGTAGCAGGGGATTTACTGTCGAAGTATTGCTTCACGGTTGCTTCAACGTTGTTCAAATCGCTTTGATACACTTCGCCGTTGTGTTGCAACAGGGCAATGCGCGCATCCAAAAGGCGCAGGCGCAGGTTTTCACGGATAAAGTAGGTTTGATCGGGTGAAATCAACATGGCGTCGTTGCTGTCCAGATGACGGACTTCAACCAAGCCTTTGAGGGCATTGAGGGATTTTTCCCATGTGTTTTCCCACCAAGTTCCTGAATTGGCGGCTTCGACAGGCGCGGCACCTGGTTTTAATACGCCGTCCAAAACCAAAGGCAGGCCTGAAATACCGGTTTCCAAACGGTCGATACGCAAGGCAGTAGCGGAAATATCGACATAAGGACGGTTTTTCAGCGCGGCCAAATCATTGCTGATGGCTTGTTTGATGGGGATAAGTTCAGGTTGTTCAAAACGGCTTAAGCGGCTGTCGATGTGTTCCAATACGCTGACTGCGCCTTGGAGGTTGCCTGACAGCATCAATTGTTGCGAAGCAGTGTTCAACATCGATTCGGCTTCGTCGACCAGCCAGTTGATACGGCCTTTGAGTAACTCTTGATAAGCTTTCTGCAATTGCAGGATTTGATCGCTATTGTTTTTTTGACCGTTGTTCAGGCGGTCTAACTCGGCTTGAATAGCGGTTTGGCGGTTGAGGTTGTCTTTTAAAAGGCTGGCGTTTTCAGACTCGCCCAATGCAGCTTTGTCGATTTTTTGGTTGAATTCGAGCTCTTGGTTTTTTAAAACATTTTGGCCCTGTACAAACAGGAATCCGCTCGCGCCCAAGCTAAGCAGTGCCAAGACGGTTGCACCTGCGGCCAAGGCTTTGCCGCCAGATTGTTTGATGATAACAGGGGCGTTGTTTTGTGGGAGATTGTTGGACTCGGGCATGCTCGCCTCCACTCGCTGAGGTTGGGTAGGTTTGATTTGTTCAGACGGCCTTGTGTTTTCAGAATGTTCAGGCACCGGAGCTGCCGTATTGGCAACTTGTTGGGTATCTTTATTGTCTTCGACTGGGTTCACTGCTTGGCTCCTTTGTGGCATGGATGAAAGTGCAGCGGATAAAGAAGTGACGGTTTCTACATGTTTGGCGCCGACGATGCGAAGTGCATCGGCAATACGCGGATGGTGGGTAAAGTATAGCAAGGATTCGAAGAATCGGGAAAATTGCGGCGGAATCTGATGGAAAAATTCGCGCGCGAGCTCGCCGGATGTGACGTAGGCGGCAGCGATGTCTTCAGTTTTAAAGTTCTGCCAATCGATGGCGTGTGGCCGTCTGAAATAGATTTCGGCGATGTCGATTTGGAAACCCAGTTCGGTCAGTTTGTCTGCTAAAAAATCACGGCCGCCATGACCTCGAATGATTAGAACTCGGGCGTTGGGTGGCAGGTTTTTCCAAATAGGCATTCTCAAGACGGCTTCGCTGTCGTTGCCGTCTTCGGGAGAGAATACGGGATAGGGGGAGAATTGCGCCAAAGTATGTTGGCTGGTTTGGCCGACGGTAATGTGTGCTTTGTGGCCGTCTGAAAAGTTCAGATGCGGCGCTGCGGTTTCAATAGCGGTCGGGCTGACCCAAAACACGACGTCGGCTTGCTTGAATTGTTCGGGGAGTTTTTTTTGCGCCGAACGATCCACCTCTATTTCAATCGGACTCAATACCTGAGCCTGCCAACCGGCTGTATGGCAGGTTTGGATATCTTGCTGTGGACGGTTGGACGGACGGATGATGAGTAGAGTAGGCATAATGTGGGATAAATTATTAAGGTTTAGGCCGTCTGAAAGAAGGGTTTCAGACGGCCTGTTGCTAACGTACGTTATTGATCGACGAATGCGCGCTCAATCAGGTAGTCGCCGCGAACGCCGGTTTTCGGAGAAACGGTCAGTCCGAATTCGTCCAAAACGTTGCAGGTGTCTTTCAACATGGCTGGGCTGCCGCACAGCATAGCGCGGTCGTTTTGCGGATTGATTTTAGGCAGGCCGATGTCTTCAAAGAGTTTGCCGCTGCGCATTAAATCGGTCAGACGGCCTTGATGTACATATTCTTCGCGTGAAACGATCGGGTAGTAAATCAGTTTTTCTTTAACCAAGTCGCCCAAGTATTCGTGTTCGGGCAATTCTTTGGTGAAGCGGTCGTAGTATGCCAAGTCTTTTTTGTAGCGTACGCCGTGAACCAAGATAATTTTTTCGAATTGCTCATAAACATCAGGGTCTTTGGTAATGCTCAAGAAAGGGGCGATACCGGTACCGGTGCTCAAGAGGTAGAGATGTTTGCCCGGATTCAGGTCGCCGGCAACCAGTGTACCGGTCGGTTTTTTACTGATTAGGACATCGTCGCCGACTTTAAGGTGTTGCAGGCGGCTGGTCAATGGGCCGTCTTGTACTTTGATACTGAAAAATTCCAGATGCTCTTCCCAGTTGGCAGAAGCCACGCTGTATGCGCGCATCAGCGGTTTGCCGTCTACCATCAGGCCGACCATGACGAATTGGCCGTTTTCAAAGCGCAAAGACTCGTCACGGGTACAGGTGAAAGTGAAGTAAGCGTCGGTCCAGTGGTGTACGGACAAGACTTTCTGGGTGTTGAATGCTGCCATTGATATTTCCTGTCGGATAAGGCCGTCTGAAAAGAATAGGTAGGGGCGGCCGAGGTTAATAAAAAGAATGGAATATGGTGTTCAACTACTTGCTTGCCGGTTTGGCTGATTTTTCGCTGAGGCTGTGCAGGTCGGAATAGCGTCCGCCTGCGTTGATCAATTCATGATGAGTGCCTTGTTCGACTACATTGCCTTCGTGTATCACAACGATATTGTCGGCTTTTTCGATGGTTGAAAGTCGGTGGGCAATCACCAATGTGGTACGGTTTTGCATCAGGTTTTCCAATGCGGTTTGTACCAAACGTTCGGATTCATTATCTAATGCGCTGGTGGCTTCGTCTAAAATCAAAATCGGCGCATTTTTCAAAAGCGCACGCGCAATGGCGAGGCGTTGACGTTGGCCGCCGGACAGTTTTAAACCGTTTTCGCCAACTTCAGTGTGCAAACCTTGCGGCATTTTTTGGATAAATTCCCAAGCATTCGCGGCTTTTGCAGCATTGATAATTTCTTCTTCACTGAATTTGTCAGCTTGAGCATAGGCAATGTTTTCAGCAATCGTACCATTAAACAGGATAACGTTTTGGCCGACAAATGCCATGCGGCTGCGCAGGCTTTCGAGTGTATATTCCTTGATGTTGACGCCGCCAATCAAAACCTTGCCTTCATCCGGATTGAGGAAGCGCGGCAACATATTGGCCAGAGTGGTTTTACCGCAGCCTGATGCGCCGACCAATGCAGTCACTTTGCCTTGCGGTACAAGCAGGTTGATGTGGTTCAAGCTGTTGCGTTCGGCTTCAGGATAGCGGTGTACAACATCGCAAAATTCAATATCTCCAGGGTTTGGGCTGAGGATTTGTTTGCCTTCGTTGCTCTCTTCGGGTTGATCCAAAAAGGTAAAGACACTTTCTGCCGCCGCCAAACCGCGTTGCAGGGATTGCATCACGCCGGTCATACGTTTGATGGGGTCAAACATCATGATCATGCTGGACAAAAACGACATAAAATCGCCTGCACTAAATCCTGAAAGCCCTGCTTGGCGTGCCGCTGCGTAAATAATCGCAGCCAGTGCAACCGAAGCCATTAATTGCGTAATGCCGGTACCGGCAGAGCTGGCGGAAACCTGTTTGAGCAGGTTGCGGCGCACATCGTCGGCAATACGGTTGAAGCGGCGATTTTCATAATCTTGACCGCCATAGATTTTCACAACACGTTCACCATTGATGCTTTCTCCCAAAACCTGCATCAGCTGACCGATGTAAATTTGATTGTTGGCAGACAATTTGCGCAAGCGTTTGCTGACCGTTTGGATACATACGGCAACGACCGGCAAAATAATAAAAGTAATCAGGGTCAAACGCCAGTTTAGATAAGTCAACAAGCCCAACAGACCGACCACGCTCACGCCGTCTTTGGCGATCACGGTAATGACGTTAAATCCTGCATCAGTAATTTGGTTGACGTCGTTTAAAATGCGCGACATCAGACGGCCGCCGGTATTGCTGCTGAAATACGAAGTCGGCAGGTGCATCATTTTATTGAACATTTCACCGCGCAAACGCTGCACCAAGTGGCTGGACAGATAAGTCGTGCAATATTCGTTAATGAAGTTGAACAGGCCGCGAACGAAAAACAGCGCCACAATTGCCAGCGGCAACCATGACATGCTTTTCATGTTTTTATCGACAAAACCTTCATTAATCAAAGGTTTGAGCAAGTAACCGAAAGCCGGCATCGTACCGGCGACAATCAGCATGGCTACTACGGAGACGATAAACATCTTCCAATAGCTTTTTAAATATCCAAGCAAACGCTTGTACAGCTCCCAGTTGGATGTGGCTTGTGTTGTCTGCATATCAATCCAGATTTAGAGCAAACATGCAATTCTAAACGAAAATATCTGTCATTACAATGTTTGCAATTGAAAGTCAAAAGGAGTTGGTATTATTTTAACGCCTTGATTTTATAATGAGAACGACTGTGATGCGGCGGGGTCGTTAATAACGCTGCCCACTTCTCAAACACCAGTTGCGGCCGTCTGAAAAAGTTTCAGACGGCCTCTTCAGTCGTCAAAGACAGCCGGTTAAGCCAAAGCTTCCTTAATGATGTCTTTTACTGTCGTTGCGTTATTAGGGACAACACGGACACGTTGCGGCAGGTTTTCCAAGCCTTCCAATGCAGCCGGGCGAGGAATGGAAACTTCGCCGACCGCTTCATGGATGGTGGCTTCAAATTTAGCAGCCAACGCGGTTTCGAGGCAGACAATGGTTTCGCCGGTTTCGCGGACTTCACGCGCTACTTTGATGCCATCGGCTGTATGCGGATCAATCAATTCACGGTCTTGTTCGTAAACCTGTTTGATGGTGGCAAGGCGGTTGGCATGGGTCGATTTGCCGGAAACAAAGCCATATTGTTGATGTACTTTGTTTAAGACAAATTCCAAATTGAAACCTTTGCCGGAGCTTACTTCAGCCCATAAGGTTTTGATTTCGTCTGCATCGCGGTCCATCAGGTCAAACACAAAACGCTCGAAGTTGGAGGCTTTGGAAATGTCCATAGACGGGCTGGAAGTAACGTGAGTGTGTTCGCTGTTGCGCGGGCGGTATGCGCCGGTTTTGAAAAATTCGTCCAATACGTCGTTTTCATTGGTGGCAACAATCAAGCGGTGGATAGGCAGACCCATTTGGCGGGCAATATGGCCGGCGCAGACATTGCCGAAGTTGCCGCTTGGTACGCAGAAGCTGATTTTTTCATCATTGCTCGAAGTGGCATTGAAATAACCGGCAAAGTAATATACGACTTGAGCGACGATACGGCCCCAGTTGATGGAGTTGACTGTACCGATGTGGTATTTGGCTTTGAATTCGGCATCGTTTTGTACGGCTTTGACGATGTCTTGGCAGTCGTCAAACATGCCTTCAACGGCGATGTTGTGGATATTAGCATCTTGCAGGCTGAACATTTGCGCACGTTGGAATGCGCTCATTTTGCCTTCCGGCGACAGCATGAAGACATTGACGCCTTTTTTACCGCGCAGGGCGTATTCGGCGGCAGAACCGGTGTCGCCGCTGGTGGCGCCCAAGATATTGAGTTCTTTGCCTTCTTTGTTTAATACATATTCAAACGCATTGCCCAAGAATTGCATGGCCATGTCTTTGAATGCCAAAGTCGGGCCGTTGGACAGGGCTTGGATTTTGATGCCGTCTGAAAGTGTGCGCACCGGAGTAATGGTTTGGGTACCGAATACTTTTTCGGTGTAGGTGCGGTTGATGATGTCGCGTAAATCATCAGCAGGGATGTCGGTGGCAAACAGGCTCATGACTTCAAACGCCAGCTCAGGATAGCTGAGTGTGCGCCATTGGTCTAAAGTAGCACAGTCGATTTGAGGGTATTGCTCAGGCAGCATCAAACCGCCGTCAGGAGCTAAACCCATCAATAAAACTTCGCTGAATTGCTTGCGTGCGGTTGCACCGCGGGTGCTGATGTATTTCATGGTTTCTTCTCTATATATTTAAAATTCAAATAGAAAGTCAAAACGAATTCAGACGGCCTCGATATTAAAAAAGGCCGTCTGAACGATTATTTGTAGAGTCGTTTGAAGCAGGCGGTAACCGTTTTCGCGGTAACGGAAGCAATGGCCTGCTCGCGGGTTGCTGGGCTCAATACCTGCATCATTTCGGTTGCAGTCAATTGGTTTGGCGCTTCTTCGCTGGCGCAGCCGCAGATTTTATTTTCCCATTCGGCTTGTTTTTCCGCGCTCATGGCCAAAGCAATGACGCGCCATTCGTTGCGTTTATTCAATTCGGTACGGCATTGGCTGTCTACCGCCATTTTCACTACGCTGCTGCCGATACCTGTACCGCTGCCCAAACCGCCGAAAGATTCGCTGCCGGTAGCGCATGCACCCAATAAGAAAGCTGATGTAACAGCTGCCAAAAGAGTTTTTGAAGTCATGATGTTTCCTGTAAGCAAGGCCGTCTGAAACGCCTGAAGAGTTCTCAAAATAGCATGTATTATACCGTAATGCGGCCCGATATGTGTGTTTGCGAAACTGCCGTATAATGCTAGCGAGTTTTCTTTTCAATCAGCCAGCACGGAAGCTACTATGTCCGACCTTTTTGCCCGCCAACCCGAAGCCCCTTTAGCCGAACGCCTGCGCCCGCATTCCCTGGACGATGTCATTGGGCAGCAGCACTTAATCGGCGAAGGCAAACCTTTGCGTGTGGCGGTTGAGGGTGGAAAGCCGCATTCTATGTTGCTGTGGGGGCCGCCGGGTGTAGGCAAAACCACGCTGGCACGGATTTTGGCGCAGAGTTTCAATGCCCAGTTTCTGCCTGTTTCCGCCGTGTTTTCCGGCGTGAAGGACATACGCGAGGCAATCGATAAAGCCGAAATCGCTTTGCAGCAGGGACGCGCGACGATTTTGTTTGTCGATGAAGTCCACCGTTTCAACAAAGCGCAGCAGGACGCGTTTTTGCCGCATGTCGAAAGCGGTTTACTGACCTTTATCGGCGCGACTACGGAAAATCCGTCGTTCGAAGTCAATCCTGCGCTGTTGAGCCGCGCGCAGGTATATGTTTTGCAATCCTTGTCTTCAGACGACCTCAAAAAGCTGATTGCCAAAGTGTTGGCGTTGCCCGAATACCGAGATTTCACGATTGAAGCCGATGCGCAGGAGCTGCTCGTCAATACCGCCGACGGCGATGCGCGCAGATTGTTGAATCTGTTGGAACAACTTTTACGCGCCGCCGACACACGTCGTCTGAAAACCTTAACCGCCGAATTTCTCGCCGACAGCTTGGGCGCGCAAATCCGCCGTTTCGACAAAGGCGGCGAGAGTTTCTACAACCAAATCTCCGCGTTGCACAAATCTGTGCGCGGTTCGCATCCTAATGCGGCATTGTATTGGTTCTGCCGTATGCTCGACGGTGGTACCGATCCGCGTTATCTCGCCCGCCGCATTGTCCGTATGGCATGGGAAGACATCGGCTTGGCCGATCCGCGTGCCTTAACGATTGCCAATGATGCCGCCGCTACTTATGAGCGCTTAGGCTCGCCAGAAGGGGAACTCGCTTTGGCTCAAGCCGTGCTGTACCTTGCCGCCGCCGCAAAATCCAACGCGGGCTATAAGGCATACAACCAAATGCGCCGCTTCGTCAAAGAAAATGCCAGCGACGAAGTGCCTGTCCATCTGCGCAATGCGCCGACCAAGTTGATGAAAGAGTTGGGCTACGGACGCGAATACCGCTATGCCCATGACGAGCCTAACGCCTACGCCGCCGGAGAAAGCTATATGCCCGATGGCTTGGACGAACCCGATTTCTACCAACCCGTCCCGCGTGGATTGGAAATCAAAATTGGCGAAAAGCTGAAATGGCTGAAATCCTTGGATGAAGATGCGCTGGATGATTAAAACAGTAAATGAACATAATACAAATCTAAGATCAAATTGAGTTTTTCAGACGGCCTGTGCTGTTTGAATATTTTTAACCTATACCATACACACAAATTTTCATGAATATTTTTGAAGCCTTACTATTATTGTGCCTGCTGATTGTTATTAGTGCGTTTGTGTCCTGTTCCGAACTCGCGCTTGCTTCGGCACGCAAAATCAAATTGCAGGTTATGGCGAAAGATGGCGGCGATACGCGTGCGCTTGACGTAATCAATATGCAGCAGCAGCCGGGCAGTTTTATTACCGTTGTCCAAATCGGTTTGAACGCCGTCGCCATTCTTGCCGGTATCGTCGGCGAGGCGGCAATACGTCCGTATTTTGGCAAGCTGTTGGAGAATGTAGGCAGTTGGGGTAGCACAGTTGCCTCTTTGCTGACTTTCTCGCTGGTTACAGGCAGCTTTATTTTAATTGCCGACCTGATGCCCAAGCGCATGGCAATGACCCATCCCGAAGCGGTGGCGGTACGCATTGTGCGTCCGATGATGTTTCTGATTTTTATCTTAAAGCCCCTTGTCTGGGTTTTTGACGGATTGGCAAACGCAATATTCAAACTCTTCAAAATCTCAACCGTCCGTCAGGAGCAGCTGACCTCGGAAGATATTTATGCCGTCGTTGATGCAGGCGCTCAGGCGGGTGTATTGAAAGAACAAGAACACTATCTGATTGAAAACATTTTCGATATGCAGGAGCGTACGGTTACTTCCACCATGAGTACGCGCGAATACATCGCCTATTTTGATAAACACGATGACAGCGATACTGTGTTGGAAATGATGTCGGAAAAACCGCACAATAAATTCCTCGTATGCGACGGCGATTTGGAACGTGTCATCGGCTACATCGAATCGCACACGCTATTAACACTGTTTTTAAAAGAAAAAGACGTCCGACTGACCGACAAGCGCGTGTTGCGTAAAGCCTTGTTCATCCCCGACACGCTGTCGCTTTACGATGTCTTGGAAACCTTCAAAACTTCCGGCGAAGACTTTGCCGTGGTGGTGAACGAATACGCGCTGGTGGTTGGGGTGGTAACGTTGAAAGACGTGATGAGCATCGTCATGGGCGAGCTGGTCAATACCGAAGAAGAGCCGCAAATCATCCGCCGCACCGAAGACACTTGGCTGGTGGACGGCGCGACCCCGCTCGCCGACGTAATGCGCGCGCTGGACATTGAGGAATTTCCCCATTCGGAAAACTACGAAACCATCGCCGGCTTTATGATGTATTCCCTGCGCAAAATCCCGAAGCGTACGGATTTTCTGGTTTATGCCGGTTATAAGTTTGAAATCATCGATACTGAAAATTTGAAAATCGACCAACTTTTGGTTTCCAAACAAGGAAATATGGTGGGGAAAATATAATAGGTTTTAAAGGAATATTTGTAGTATCAGATGAAAACGGACAATCTTGAAATAAGTTGCTTATGATTTATGTCTTTTCTTAAGTTGTATAAAAGGCCATCTGAAAATCAAATAATCAAAAAAGAAAACCGGATTTCTATCAACTGGGAATCCGGTTTGTTTTATTTTCAACTTAGAACGTCAGCCTTACACCGGCGCGGACGGAGCGGCCCGGCAATGGTGCGATATATTTGAGCATGGAGTTTTGCGGTCTTGCAGTACGATTGGCAAGGTTGCGTGCATCGAGGAACCATTCGGCTGTCGATTTTCCATGTTTGGTGGTATGGCTCATGTACATATCCCATATGGTATAGCCGCCCAAAACAGGCTCTTTGTAGTTGGCAGCCATGTGGCCTGTATGTTTGGCAGGGCGGTAGCGTGTCAGGCTGGTGCCCAATTGCCAGTTGCCTTTATTCCATGTCAGGCTCGCGCCGTAGCGGGATACGGGCATATTGGGCATGTAATAGCCGTTGTTGCGGACACGGTTGCCATTGCCTAATGTGCTGTTGCGCTCGTCGTCCAAATCGGCGTGGTTGTGTACGAAGTCGCCAAACAGGCGGGCTTCCAATGTGCCGTATTTATTCAGGTCAAACCATTGGTTTACCTCCAATTCCACGCCGTGAAGCTGGGTATCGCCGGAGCGCCAGTATTTGGTTGGCAGGCGTTGGCCGCCGTCATGTGCGGCATCTACTAGGAAGATATAGTCTTTAAATTGGGTTTTATACCAGCTTGCACGGAAGCGACCGTCTTTCCAACCGATTTCTCCGTTTACCTCCCAAGTGCCTGCTGTTTCCGGACGCAGGATATCGGCTCCCCAGTGCGATTCGGAAGCCATCAGGGCATAGTGATCGCCACCTGCATACAACTCGTTGACTTCAGGGGCGCGTTGTGAACGGCTGTATCGTGCGCCTAGTTTTAAGAAGTCAAACAAATCTACGCCTAAGCCTGCATGATAGTGGTTCAAGCTGTATTTCAGACGGCCTCTCTCTTCCAATCCTTTAACGGTCGAGCTGTTGCGTCCAGGTTTGTAATCACCGATGTCGACCGAGTGGCGGACTTCGCCATGTCGCCAACCCAAAGACGCATTCCAGTTTTTCCACTTGAAGTTTTCCAAAGCGAAAATGCCGTATTCTTTGCTATCTGTATCGGGCAGGTAGGCATAGTTTCCGGTGCGTTTGCCGTTGATGCCTGAAGATTCGGTGCTGCGCTGTTTCCAATCTGCGCCCAATGTACCTTTCAACCAAGAACCTGCTTTGTGATTGAACTCCAAACGGCTTTGGAAAGTTTTGCTGTCCAAAGTTTGCATTTTGGTGTCGCCCAAGTATTCGGATGTTGGGTTTTGCGTATAGGCAGCTTGGAATTTGATGTTTTCAATCCATGGCGTTAATGGACGGTACATGGCTTCTGCCTGCCAACGGGTTTGTTGGGCGCGTACGGAAGCGTATTCGCGTACCGGTGCTTTGCGGGTACCGCCGTGGTGGTCGCCTGATTTGGCAAAATTGTAATAGCCGAAGCCTGCAATACCAGATTTGCTCAAGAAGCGGCTGACGGATACGCCTGCATAGCTGCGTTCACCGATATGACTCAGGCCAAAAGCAAAGTTTTGATTGCTCAGATGGCTGTTTTTCAGACGGCCTTTTTCAACAGGCATATCGTCTTTCATGGCATTGATGACTTTATTTCTAAAGTTTGGACTGCCGTCATAAAGCGGATTTTCTACCCAATTGCCCCAGGATGGTTTATTTAATTTGTACAATTCAGATTCATCGGGTTCCGAGCCGTCGTTATAGCGTTTCCATTGTTCAATGAAAGCCGGAATGTCTTTCGCGACATAACGGTAATAGCCTTTGTTTAAGGTTTCGGTAATGTCGGGCGTAACCTGACATGCCCACATCAGGCGAGAGCTATAAATATTGGCATGATCGTAACAGGCGGCCGGTTTGGAATCGCCCGGAATACGGTAATCATTGGCATGAGTGTCTGCCCCCGACAAATGCCAAGCCACATTGCCGACTTTGCCGTTTAATTTGAACGCTGCGACACGCGGCGTATTGTAGCCGCCGCTAACTTCGACTTTGCCGTTTAAATCTTTTTCAGGCAGCTCTGTGGCAATCACGCCGGTATCGACATCAACTGCGCCGCCAATCGCATTGCCGCCATACAAGACTGCTGCCGATGATTTTAAAACGGTAATCTTTTCCGCCATGAACGGATTGACCATCAGCGGCAAATCGGGGCTGACAGAAGCGGCATCCGAAATACCCAAACCATTTTCACTGACATATACGCGCGAGCCGCTCAAGCTGCGGATTTGCGGTACGCCGGTATTGGGGCCATAAGCATTGTTTTGAACGCCGGAAACTTGTTCCACAGTCTGTCCGAGCGATACGGCGCGTTTTGTTTTTAAATCGTTTGTAGTTAAAACTTCTCCATCTCTTAGATAGTCTTTTGCGCCAGGCTGCAAACGCCAGTTACTTGAAGGCGCATTACCGACAACTTTGACTTCAGGTATATCTACTTGAGGAATTTCTTCTGCAAATGACTGGCCTGAGAAAACAGCCAAAATGGCGCATAACATTTTATTTTTGTTACATAAAAATTGTTGTTTCACCGCTTATCCTTTATTGATATCGCATTACGAAAGGCGTCATAATATATCTTTTCTACGGTGATTATCATGAATAAACATTTATATTTTAATTATTTTTGATTATTATCAATAATTATAAATATTGGTATAATTTAGTATTTACTAATTATTAATAATTAGTTATAAAATTTTAAAAAGGCCGTCTGAAACAATCCAATGTTTCAGACGGCCTTTTTATGAAATCAAAAATTGCTAGAGCTAAGACAGAGGTCTTTATTCGCAGCTCAAGTTTTTTGTTTTTTCAGCAAATGTATCCATGGCAATTTGGCACATGCGTTCACGTTGGCCTACGTCAGCGGCAGGCAGGATTTGGCGCAGGTATTTTGTGTTGTCGCGTTGGAACGATGCTTTATCTCCTGCTTTTTGGTAACACGCATCCGCTCGGGTAAAGTATTGCTGGCAGATTTTCGGCAATTCTTCAAAGGATAAAGGTTTGCTTTTGTGCATGCCGTGTGCGGAGACGGATAGGGAGGAAAGAGTACACAGTGCAATGATTAAGGTTTTTGAAATGGTTTTCATGGTAAGCTTGTTTATTGAAGTTGGTTAAATTAATTGTTCGCCCCAGTGCAGCTTTTGACGCAGGGTTTTGAAGTATTGGTAATCGGTAGGATGGAGGACGCGCAAGGGGTTGTGATAGCGGCGGATGATGATGCGGTCGAAGTTTTGCACATCGATATGGGATTGTCCGTCAAAATGTGCGCGTGCGTCGCCGCTTTTGGTAATGAGGATTTCGATCACGCTGGTGTCGGGGATGGCAATCGGGTGGTTGGTCATGGATTGCGGGCAGATAGGGACAAGCGTGAAGGCGTGCAAACCGGCCTGCATGATGGGGCCGCCGGCAGCAAGCGCGTAGGCAGTCGAACCTGTCGGCGTGGAAATAATCAGACCGTCCGAACGTTGGGTATAGACAAATTCTTGATTGATAAATACTTCGAATTCAATCATTTGGCCTGCGCCGCCACGCGACAGTACGGTGTCGTTGAGGGCGAGGGCGTGTTCGATGGTTTCGCCGTCACGAATGATACTGGCTTCGATGAGGATGCGCTCTTCGGGCAGATATTTGCCTTCCAGTACGGGGCGGATGCCCTCAACCATGGTGTCGCGTGAGATTTGGGTAAGAAAGCCCAAGTGGCCTTGATTGATGCCGATAATGGGGACAGCGCGGGGGGCGACTTCGCGGGCGGCGGAGAGAAAGGTACCATCGCCGCCGAGTACAATAACGAGGTCGCAATATTTGCCCAGCTGGGCTTTGTTTACGGTTTCGCAGTAGGCGGAATCTTGGATATAGACGCAGTGTTCTTCTACGCTCAATTCATCCAGATAGATGGTGAAGCCGTTTTCGCGCAGAAAAGAAACCAATGTGTGGACGGTATCTTGAATTTCGGGCGTATTGGGACGTGTAACGATACCGATGTTTTTAAATGGGCTTTTCATGGTAGTAGGCCGTCTGAAATTAAGTGTCTAATCTATCCAGATATCGCGCTCGAGCCGGTCGAGGCGTTCGTTTAGGCGGGCAACGTCGTCACGCAGTTTGTCTACTTCTTCCAACCATTCGGCAAGCGTGGCTTGGTCGATAACAGGAGATTCGGGTTCGCGTGAAAAGTCGCTGATTTGCTCGGCAATGCTTTTGCCGATTTTTTTCATGGTGCGGCCGATATCGCCGGCGCGCGAACTGATGCTTTCTGCGGCCACATGACCGAATACCCGCGCCAAATCTTCGCTCGGATAATAGCGCAGTCCACCCAAAATAGGAAGGACGGACATACTCAATACTAAGTCGCCTTCGAGGCTGATGTCGCCCACGCCGGGCTGGCCGCCTTGGAGGATTTTTTGGATGGCGCTGTTGTGGAATGTGATGTTGGTGTCGGCGGTTTCGTTTGCGGTTTCAAGAAAACCTTGTTCGCTGATGCGTCCGGTCAGTCGGAAACCGGTCAGGCTGATGCAGATAATGCTGCCTGCAAATTCAGACAGCTCGCGCTGTTGCTCTGGATTTTGCTGTATCAGGTGGTTGATAAGGGGAAATAGGGCGGACATGGTTTACTCTGAATGCCGTCTGAAACGGATGAATGGATTGAGTCGCAATTTTACAGGCTTAGACCGTCTGCGCAAACGGTATTTACAATTTTGCCGTTGCTTTTGTCATCAACGATGAAATCAGGAGCCGGCAGTCCGAGTTTGGCCGCTTCGGCAGTATAAAATTCGGCCCGGCTTGGGTGGCGGGGTTCGACAATATTGCGGATACGCTTGCTGTCAGCTTGGCAGGCCGTCTGAAAAAGGATTTGGACGGCCAAGTCTTTATGAAGAATATTGACGGGTTGGTTGCCGCCCTGAATGCGTGTTTTTTGAACCAGCTTGGTAACGGGATGACGGTCGGCAGAATAAAGTCCGCCCAGTCGCAGTATGTCGATATGGGGGACGGCGCTTTCAAACAAAGCTTGTTCAACCGCGAGGATTTGACGGGCAGATTCGGTTTGCGGGTCGGGCGGCGTGGTTTCATCGCATATGCGTGCTTGGTCGCCATACACGCTGGTGCTGCTGGTAAAGATGATGTGTTGTACCTTAGATTGCTCGGCAAGTTGAATCCATTTTTTCAGGGTATCGGCGTAATGGTTTAATGACGAAGGCGGAAGCAGGCAGAACCATGTCGGCTTGTTGATATGGTTTTGCCACAAGGTCGAACTGTGAAAAATATCTTCTTGATTCAAATTGATGATGTCGAGTTCAATCGGCAGATTGATGTCGTCGGAGGTCAGATTGCGTTTGACGGCGGCTACCTGACTGCCTTGCTCATAAAATTTCTGCGCCAGCGGCAGGCCGAGGTAACCTAGGCCGAGAATGGAAATATCGGGAAGGTGCATAAATTAAAGCATCCGAAAATTAACAGGCCGTCTGAAAATTGCTTTAACTTGGTTAAAGCCACGTTTTCAGACGGCCTTTGTATGGAAGAATTAATGGTTGCTGCCGATTTTTTGGTCGAATTCGGCACGGTGTTCCGGCAGGAGGTAAGGGCGCAACAGGCTGAGTGTGCGGCTGATGCCCCGTACTTTGGAATCTTCGGTCAACTTGGCGCGGCCGCGCAGGGAGCTGTCGAAGTCGAACCAGTATTTTGTCACCATCCACATATTGACGGCAAGGTCGTTCATGGCGGTTTGGTCTGCGCTGATGATGTTCAGGCCGTTGAGCTGGGTCAGCAGGTTGACCAACAGCGGGGAAACTTTGGCTTGGGTAAAGGTATTGTGTTCGCCCAATAATTCGGCACTGCGGGCAAGCAGGGTGTTCACATCGCTGAAAAGGAAACGGTATTCCCACATCACATCATAAATACCGGCCATGTAGTTGATGGAGTCTTCCACATTAGACGGCAACACGGCTTCGTTAAGGTAGACAAGCAGGGCCTCGCTGTAACGCTTAAACAATTGGACGATGATTTCGTCTTTGTTGCGGAAATGGTAGTAGAGGTTGCCCGGGCTGATACCTAAATGGGCGGCAATGTGGTTGGTGCTGATATTGCGCTCGCCTTCTTCGTTGAATAAGGCGAGGCTGGCATTGATGATTCGTGTGTAAGTGTTGACTTTGGCAATGCGCGGCATGGGATACACTCCTTTGTTTTACAGGCTGTATGAAGTAGGCAGCCAGTTGGGTTCTGCGTGTAATTCTACCTGAAATTGAGTAAATACTGTATTACAAACATATTGTGCCAGCTGGTGGACATCTTGCGCAGATGCATTGTTTTTATTCACCAAAACCAAAGCCTGTCTGTCATGCACTGCCGCACCGCCGATCTGATGGCCTTTCAGACGGCATTGGTCAATCAGCCAGCCGGCCGCGAGTTTGACCGAACCGTCAGGCTGCGGATAGCGTGGCATAATGGGGTATTGCTGCAACAAATCGGCCGCTTTTTCAGCGCTGACAACAGGGTTTTTAAAGAAACTCCCAACATTACCAAGTACGTTAGGATTAGGCAGTTTACTGTTGCGGATTGCACACACTGCATCGGAAACATCTTTGGCCGTCGCCTCACGGCCTTGGCTCAGTTCGGCAACCGCTGCCGCCAAATCGCCATAGCCCAAGTTCGGCACAAAATGCTCTTTCAACGCAAAGACAACCGAAACAATCACATAACGGCCTTTGCCTTCCTGTTTGAACAGGCTTTCACGATAGGCAAAGTCACAGTCGGCATTGGAAAGCTCGACAAAGGTGTCCGTATCCAAATCAAAGCAGCGTACGCTATGGATAACATCTTTCGCTTCAACACCATATGCACCGATGTTTTGTACCGGAGACGCGCCGACCGTACCCGGAATCAGGCTCAGGTTTTCCAGCCCGCTTAAACCCAGCCCAACCGTATGCAAAACAAAATCATGCCAAATTTCCCCGGCTTGCGCTTCGATATAAACCAGGTCGTCTGAACGCTCAATTTCACGAATTCCCTTGTTTTCCATATGAACAACCAGACCGGCGTAGTCCTCCATCAAAAGGATATTGCTGCCGCCGCCGAGCCATAACACAGTATCTCGGTTGAACTCGGGCAGTCGGACGATGTCGCGCAACTCGTCGGCATGTTTGAGTGCGACAAATGCTTGAGCTTGGGCTTTCAGGCCGAAAGTGTTGTAGGAGGTGAGGTCGGTTTGGTATTGGATGGATTGCATGGGCTTAACTTTAAAATAGGAATTCGTTGATTAAATAGCGTAATCATTGGAGAAAGACTGCTTGTATTTTTCAGACGGCCTTATGCGATTTGACCATCTCTTTACTGCAAAGCTCCAGGCACCATACCAATGCGATGGCGGCAATCGTCAGTGAAACGGTCAGCGCGGTCCAGAAGCCGTAAATGCCCATATCGACATGATAGGCAAGCAGGTAGCCGGGCAGCAGGCCGCAGCCCCAGAAAGCGGCGGCATGGATGAACATCGGCATTTTGGTCACTTTATAGCCGCGCAACGCATATGAAGCGATACATTGGGTAGCGTCTGCCAGTTGGAATAGGGAGGCGAAAAATAAAACGGTCGCGGCAATGCCTAATACTGCCGCATCGTTGGTGTACATACCGGCCAACTGAAAGCGAAAGATGACCAAGAGCAACGCGGTACAGGTGGCAAGTACCCAGCCTAACACCAGCGAAACGCCTGAAATATAACGCGCCCGCAAAAACTCGCGTCTCCCGAGAGAAAAGCCAACGCGTACCGTGCTTGCCGAACCGACGCTTTGCGGAACCATATACAAAATGCCCGACAGGCTGATGACGACTTGTTGGGCGGCAACATAATCTTCGCCGAATGGCGCCACCAAAAAGACGATAAACGAAAACGCGCTGGCTTCTAAAAAATAAGACAAGCCGATGGGTGCGCCGATTTTCCAAATCTGTTTGAAAGCCGCCAAATCAGGTTTGCCGATTTTTGCCGTCAAACCAAACGGACGGAAGAATTTTTCTTTAGCGATATAAAGCCACAAAGCCAATGCGCTGAACCAAAATACCGCCGCCGTTGCCACGCCGCAACCTGCGCCGCCCAAAGTAGGCATACCGAATTTGCCGTAAACGAACACATAGTTCAGCGGCACATTCAACACAAATGCCGCAAAGCTGACCAACATAATCACGCGCGGACGGTTCAAGCTTGAGGCATAGGCGTGCAGGGCGCGGTGTATCATGGCGGCCGGCATTGCCAAGCTGGTGAAGAACATATATTGCGCCATCGTGTCTTCGACATAATCGTTTAATGTCAGCCAATGACGGAAAGGCGTAATCATCGCCCACATCAGCAGCATGCCGAATACGCCCAAACACAAGCCAAACCAAATGCCCTGCATTCCTGTTTTGCCGACTTCTTCGGTTTTACCTGCGCCGTACAGCTGGGCAATCATCGGGTTCAATGCCGCCATCACGCCCATAAAGGTAATGTAAATCGTGGAAAACGCGCTGCTGCCCAAAGCCACCGCGGCCAAATCTTCCTTACCTGCGCCACCGGCCATTACCGTATCGACAAAACCAATGCCTACTTGCGCCACTTGCGCCAACAGCATAGGCAGGGCGAGGGCGGTAAGCAGGCGGGTTTCTTTTAAGAAAATAGGAAAGGCAAAGCGGTTGAGGTTCAGTAGCATAATTATGTGTGGATTGAGGATAAAGGCCGTCTGAAATGGAAACTTTAAATTATAAAGGGTAAAGCTGATAAGCAGACAATATGTTGTTTAATCGATAAATTTTTCAGACGGCCTTAAATGTCGGATGTTTTTTTACTGCTTCCAACCAGCTGTCCGGCGTTTGAAACTGCATCAGGCCGTCTGAAAGCGAAACCGCGGCTTGGGTAGTCGAAGCGCGGGTCAGTTTTTCGTTGGTTTCGGCATCGTAAATGGTGTAATCGATACGCAGGCAGCTTTCGATTTCGACAATGTCCATATCAACGCGGATTTTTTGGCCGAAACGGGCAGGGCGGATGTATTTGAGGTTCATCTGCACAATCGGCCAGCTGTACCCTTGTCGCCCCATTTCGTTGTAGTCGTAACCGATGGAAGACAGAAAAGCACAACGTGCGGTTTCAAGGTATTTGACATAGTTGCCGTGCCACACGATGTGCATGGCATCTACGTCAAAAAAAGGAACTTCGGTTTCAAAGCTGTGTTGGCAGTAGATGTGTTTTTTCATGGTTTAAAAGAGTGAATGTGATGGTTTCAGACGGCGTCTTCGCCCCAAAAATCATAAAAATTGAACCATTGTAGCGGATTTTGCGCACATTCTTGCGCCAAAATGTTGGCAAAACCCTGCATCGCGTCTTTGACGGCAGCCTCGCGGTTGCCGCGTTTCCAGCTGGAAGTATCGGTAAAGCGGCGCAGTTTCAAATGATAGCGGCCGTTTTGTTTGACGCAAAACAGCGTGTTTACCTGCGTTTTTAAAAGTGAAGCCAACAGCCATGCACCTTGCGGCATAGGGGCGGTATGGCCTAAGAAATTAATGTCGGCGGTTTTCTCGCCGCGTACAGGCACGCGGTCGGCCGCGATGGCAATCCATTCGCCGTTTTCGATACGGCTGTTCAATTCCATCATCAGGGTGGTGTCCAAATCTGTTACTTGAATCAGACGGATATGATCTGCACCGGCTTTTTGCAATGCCTCGTTAAATGCCTGCGCGTGTTTGCTGTGCACCAATACGTTGAGTCTGAAATCTTTATGGTGCGACACCAGCGCACGGCAAACTTCGGTATTGCCCAAGTGCGAACAGGCAAAAATCTGGCCGCGTTCGTTGCGCTTGATTTGCGAATAGATGTCGTCCGGATCTTCAATCACCAAATCTTCATAACGGATTTTGCGTTGCCACACGGCAAAACGGTCGCAAACCGCTTCGCCAAATGCGACGAATTGTTTGAATACGCTGTGCTTCGGCAGGACGGTATGGGGAAAGGCCGTCTGAAGACGGGTTTGATAGCGTAAGACATGACGGCGCGGTTTGGGTGCGGTTGCATAAAAATACAGCACCACAAACCAAATACACGGCCTCATGAAAAAAGCCGGCAGATAGCGCACCATCAATGTGGTCAGAGCGAGAAACAGGCGGCTGCCGCGTTCGGGCTGCGCCGCCCAATGGGTTTGTTTATTGTCGGTCATGGTTTCAGACGGCCTTTCCGAAAACTTTACCCAATCTGTGTTTCAACATACCGAAAAACAGCCGTGTGTGCATTTTGCTGATGCGGACATTGTCGGCAAAGGCATCAAAGTGAGACACGCCGTCGGCGGCGTATTGGACGGGCGTTTTAATCCAAACCGGTTTGACGTTGCGCCAGTACAGGCGGATAAGGATTTCCGTGTCGAAGTCCATGCGGTCACCTACGGTTTCTTCGCGGACGACGGATAGCGCGGGTGCAAGCGGATAGAGGCGGAAGCCGCACATGCCGTCTTTGATGTCGCATGACCAAGTGTGCAGCATATTCCAGAAATCGGTAATTTTGCGTCCGTAAAGCCGTGCTTTGGGCGCGTCATCGCCGTATTGCGGCCAGCCGCAAACAACGGCTTCGGGGTTTTGTTCTGCTGCAGCGAGAAGTTTGGGTGTGTCGCTCAAACAGTGTTGGCCGTCTGCATCAACCTGCAAGACGTGGGTATAGCCATGTTCTTCGGCATATTCTAAGCCGGTTTTGACCGCTGCGCCTTTGCCGCCGTTGATAGTGCGGTAAAGGACATCAATGCCGTCTGAAACCAAAGCCTGCAATACAGGTTTGCATTCTTCGCGTGAACCGTCGTCCACAATTAAAACGTTTAAACCGAAGCCGCGCATGGTTTGGGCAACGTGGCTGATGGTGGTCGGATGGTTGTAATGTGGAATAAGGGCCAGGGTATTCATAAATATTTTTTAGACGACGTTAACACAATGCAGAGTATAGCAAATAAACATGCCATGTCGTTTGAAAAGGCCGTCTGAAACGGCGAGGACAAAATCGTTGGATTTCGTTTTTCACTGTTTCAGACGGCCTTTGGTATGCCATTAATTCAGCATTCTACATGACCGACATCGAGGCATAAATCATGGAACTCATTGAGCGTGCTGCGGTGTCCGATGCTGATGATGATGCTGTCGGGCAGTTTTTGCTTTAAGGCGCGGTAGAGCATGGCTTCGGTCGGTTCGTCCAAAGCGGCGGTGGCTTCATCGAGCAGGATGACTTTGGGCTGCGAGAGCAGGGCGCGGACGAAGGCGACGCGTTGCAGTTCGCCCGGGGAGAGTTTGTGTTGCCAGTCATCGGTTTTATCTAATTTATCAACCAGATAACCTAATCGGCAGGTATTCATAGCTTCGATTAGTTCCGGATGTTGTTTGTCGATGTCAGGGTAACAAATCGCATCGCGTAGGCTGCCTTGTGCTGTGTATGGGCGTTGCGGCAGGAAGAGGATTTCTTGATGCGGCGGATGGCTGACTTTACCGCTGCTGCCGAAAGGCCAAAGCCCTGCCAGCGCGCGCAGCAACGAAGTTTTGCCGCAACCGCTTGGGCCGCGTATCAGCAGGGAATTGCCGCTTTTGAGGTTGATATTGATACCGTCTAATAAAACTTCGCCGTTATGGCGGTATAGGGCAACGTTTTCCAAGATCAGGCCGTCTGAAACTTCGGTAAGGTCGGGTTGTCGCGCAGTGTGTTTTTCTTCCGTACTCAGCAAAAAGCCGTACAGACGCTCCAATCGGGCGCGGTAGGCGGTGAATTTGTTGTAGAACATCCGGAAGAAAGACAGCGCGTTTTGCAGTCGTGCGAAGGCTTGGACGGTCTGCTGGATGTCGCCGATTTTGATTTGTCCGGCAAACAGGCGCGGCGCTTGCAAAATAATGGGAAAAAGCTTGATGCCGTTGGTGAACATATCGTTAAAGCCGCTCAGGCAGACGCTTTGCCGCGCAATGCGCCAACGGTTGCGGATAATGGCTTTGAAGCGGTCGGAAAGTTGGTCGTGTTCGTGTTTTTCGCCGCTGTAAAACGCCACGCTTTCGGCGTGGTCGCGTACGCGGATGAGGGAATAACGGTAGTCGCCGTTGAGCTTTTCGTTTTCATAGTTGTAACGAATCAACGGGTTGCCTATCCACATGGCGATAAAGGTTGCCAAAATCACAAACATATAGACAAACCAAACAATGCCGTGCGGAATATCGAAGCCGAACACGGTCAGGATGCCCGCCAAGCCCCACAAAACAACGGCAAATTCCAGCGAGGTAACGACCGAATTGACCATGCCGCGCACAAATTCTATGGTTGAGGCAATGAAATCCTGTGCGTCCTGTTGGATACGCTGATCGATGTTGTCCGGCGCGTGGCGGCGCATTTGCAGGCGGTAGTAGTTTTTGTCGGCAAGCCAGCGCGAAGTCAAAACTTCATTGAGCCGCTCCGACCATTTAATCGCCAAGCCTTGATCGAGAAAGTCGTTGACGACATTGTTAAACGCCCGTATCAACACCACGCCCGCGTTCATCGCTGCAAACATCCAAAACGCGGAGGCGTTCAAATCCTGCATCGAATCGTAAAGCCCTTTGGACATAAAGGTGCTCAACACATTCAGCCGCACTTCGGTTAACAGCAGCGTAATCATCGCTGTAATCAGCAGCAAAACTTTGACGGTACTTTTCGGCGTCAGACAAAGGCGCAGGATATAGCTAAACTCGCGCCCGAAGCGAGTGTTGCGTGCAAAAAACAGAATTACCGCCGAGGCTGCGGCGACCATCAATAAGGTTTGTAATAGCCAAGACGGCGTAGAATAAAGCTCGATTTGCCATTTTTGCATGGGGGTGTTCTCTGAAAGGAAGTAAAGGCCGTCTGAAAGGACGGCAAATTTATTTGACTATGGTAACTGTAATAATAGTTTTCTGAACTGTTGTATTTTTTGTATGTACAAACGGTTCTTATTTGTTTTTGTGGAAGGCGGAAATCTTATCAAATATAATCGCAAAACCAAATTACTTTGTAATTTTTTACTCGATATAAGAATTATTAATATTTCAAACCAGAAGGTATTTTATGAACAGCAAATTAGCCCTGATGCCGCTTTTGATTATGAGCGCATTTTCTTATGCCGCCGATGAAGCGACACCCGAAACCCCTGTGCAACAGCAGTTGCAGGAAGTCAATGTCCGCGCTGACGCCAAACGCGTCAAAGCCGCCCGTTCTTATTCTATCGCCAGCGACGGCGACTTGCGCGACCGCGTGAACTTGGGCGTATTGGGCAAAGCCAACGCCTTTACCGCGCCGATTACCGTTGTCAACTACGACGAACAAGCCCTCAACAACACCGAAGCGCGTACTTTAGTGGATGCCGTAGCGAAAAAAGATGCTTCCGTATGGCAGTTCGGCGGCGAAAGCAACACGCTGACCGGCCTGTATTTCCGCGGTTATCAGCTTGATGCGCGCCAATTCAGCGTCAATGGTTTGGCAGGCATGTACGGCACGCAAGGTACGGCCAGCGTACAAGTCGGTTCCGCGCAACTGATTAAAGGCGCATCCACTGCCGTAAACGGCATGGACCCTGAAGGCGCGGTATCCGGTTCCGTCAATATCGAAACTAAAAAAGCCGCGGACGAAGGCAACCGTAAAATCGGTTTGGGCTGGTTCAGCAACAACCGCGCCCAAGGTACGTTTGACTTGGGTCAACGCTTTGGCGAAAACAAAGAATTCGGCGTGCGCGCCAACGGCAAACTGCGCCACGGCGACACTCCGCGTCACGGTTACAGCGAAGACAACAAAGAATTTGCATTGAATGCTGATTATCGCGGCGAAAAAGTGCGTGTGGCGTTCGATTCCATCTACGCGAAACGCAAAACCAACGGCGGTCGCGCGCGTATGCAGGACATTCAAAACGCCAACGGCCGCTTGTTTGATGCGCCTGAAGGCAAAGTGAATTTGCTACCAAGTTGGAACTGGCAAAACACCGTCGGCCAAACCAATATGCTGACGTTTGAATGGGATGCGTTTGACAATGCACAGATTACAGGCGGTATCGGCTACAACAAGGCGCGTTATTACGGCACGCTGATTTCTCCAACTATTTGCGGCAAAGATGGCGCAAGCAGCCAAACCGCAACCTGCTCAAGTGCCAACCAATACCACACAGGTACGGCACGCCTGACCGACCAATATTTCCGTACTTTGAGTATGAATTTATCCGCGCGCGGCGAATTTGAAACCGGCCCGGTAACGCATAACTGGAGTACTGCTTTTGACCGTGTCATTCGTCAGCGTGCGACTGTCCGTGGTTCGGCTGCAGGTAAAAGCCGCGTTGAGGTTGATGCAAACGGCAATATTGAAAATCAACTGGCTTCTTTTGTTCCTAATTACGCGACAGACTGGGAAGGCTCAGCAAACCTGGATGCCAATATCAAAGTCAACAGCTTGGCCTTGTCCGACACACTGGGCTTTGCCGACAATAAATACCGCCTGACGCTGGGCGGACGTTTCCAAGCAGTTGAATACACCAATAAAAAAGAAGGTCAAAGCGGAGATTCCAAACGCTTCAGCCCGATGCTGATGGCTGCATGGGTACCGCAACCTGACTTGGTCGTGTACGGCAACTACATGGAAGACTTAGAGCCTGCCGACATCAAAACCGATGATGACGGCCATACCACCATGTCCAAACCACGTGTCAGCCGTCAGTTTGAAGTGGGCGTGCGTAAAAACTGGGGCAATTTCGTAACCACGTTAAACGCGTTCCAAATCAAACGTCCGGGCTACTGGCGCGGTCAGACAACCACCAAGACAATAAATGGGGTAACAACAACAACGCTGACCTATGGCAACAATTCCGCTTTTGCCCGTTCCGGTGCTGCGGCAGGCGACGAACAAGGCATGGAACGTAGCCGCGGTATCGAGTTCAACACCTACGCGAATTTGCTCAACAATACTTTGCGTCCGACTTTGGGTCTGATGTATCTGCAATCGACCGTGAAAGACTATCCAAATTCACGCGATATGCTGGTCAGCGGCGTACAAGTCGCCAACCCGCGCGTGATTGCCAAAGCAGGCGTTGAGTGGGACACACCGTTTGCCAAAGGTCTGACCTTGAGCAGCAATGTTTCGTATTTTGGCAAGTCTTACCAAGACACGCAAAAACAATATGCCTTCCCATCTTACACTTTAGTTGACGTAGGCGCGCGCTACAAAACCAAGTTGGGCAAAAACACTCTGACCGTCAGCAGCTCGGTAGAAAACCTGTTCAACAAAAACTACTGGCAGGTTCAGCGCGGCCAATACGACCGCAGCTTCGCTGTCGTCGGTATGCCGCGTACTTATTGGCTGAAAGCGGAATTGGATTTCTAATCTGATTTCGGTTTGACCGTAATAGCAGGCCGTCTGAAAGGGAATGATAAAGAGCAAGAATTTGGTTTTTATCCCTTTTCAGACGGCCTGATTTGATTGCCTTATGTTTTTCGCTTGAAAAATCTTACATGTTTTTTATGGATTTCACGCGAAACAAGGTTAATATTCCATTTTCACAATACATTATTCGAGAAGACATATGAAAAAATCCATCAAACTGACCCTGTGCGCCCTCGCACTCTCACTTTCCGTGCAAGCGCAAGCAGTTACCCATGCCGTGATTGAAACCAATATGGGCAACATCCAACTGGAGCTGGATGAAGTCAAAGCGCCGAAAACCGTGGCAAACTTTGTCAATTATGCCAAAAAAGGTTTTTACGACAACACGATTTTCCACCGCGTTATCGACAATTTTATGATTCAAGGCGGCGGATTTACCGAGAATATGGTACAAAAACCCACCGATAAAGCCATCACCAATGAAGCATACAACGGCTTGAAAAATAACGTCGGCACCATCGCCATGGCGCGCACCGGCGATCCGAATTCAGCAACCAGCCAGTTCTTTATCAACACAGCCGACAATGACTTTTTGAATTTCAAAAGCAAAACCCCTCAAGGCTACGGCTATGCCGTTTTCGGTAAAGTTACTTCCGGCATGGACGTCGTCCGCAAAATCAGCAAAGTAAAAACAGCGACACGCGGCTATCATCAAGACGTTCCAACCGAAGCCGTGATTATCCGCAAAGTCAGCATCAAATAATTTTGATTGTTTGAACCTAAACAACAGGCCGTCTGAAACATTCAGACGGCCTGAATTTATTTATTTGATAATAAGCAGCAATTTGGGCGATAATTCAGCATCTACAATTTAAGGAGTCGATTATGCAAACCCGCCTGCCTTTTTTCGGCGTTGTCCGTGTCAGCGGTGAAGACAGAGCTTCATTTCTTCATGGTCAATTATCCAACGATATTAATAATTTAGCTTCGAGTCAGGCATGTTACGCCACATACAATACGCCTAAAGGCCGTGTGTTGGCGAATATGTTGGTCGTCAATCGCGGAGAAGATTTACTGTTGGTCATGGCGCAAGATTTGACCGAAGCCATCGTCAAACGCCTGAGAATGTTTGTCTTGCGTGCAAAAGTCGTCTTCGAGCTGATGCCCGATTTAGTAGTCAGCGGCGAGTTGGCAGACAATGCAGAACCTCATCCTGCTGCCGAACCGCAACTGTCTTTCCCAGCCCAAATTCAAGAAAACACCGTAGAAATTGCCTTGCCGCATACAGGCCGTCTGAAAATTTCAGCAGCCGAAAACGCAGCCGAATATCAAGCAGGAGCCGAAAACGCGTGGAACCTGCACGAAATCCGCAGCGGCTATCCGTGGATTTGCGCTGCAACCAAAGAAGCGGCTGTTGCCCAAATGCTCAACCAACACATCATCGGCGCAGTCCATTTCCGTAAAGGCTGCTACCCCGGCCAAGAAATCATCGCCCGCGCCCAATACCGAGGCCAAGTCAAACGCGGTCTGGCTGTATTAAGCGGTGATTCTTTGGAAGCCGCCGGTATTGCCGTCAAAGTCGGCGAGGAAGAAGCAGGCGTTATCCTTAACACGGCACTGACTGAGCAAGGCAGCCTCAGCCTTGCCGTTATCAAGTTTTCCGCAGCAGAAGCAGCATTAACCGATGCAGACGGCAATGCTTTGAAACAGGAAGAACTGTTTTTCACGGTTGAGAAAGATTGATTGTTAGATGATTGAATAAAAAGCTTAAATATCAGCTTGAAATGAAAACAGAAAGGCCGTCTGAAATTCAGACGGCCTTTGATATTGAGTTTTGTTGGTACATGACCCAAGCTGCGTTTGCTTCTGACTGGATTACGGCATGGTTTGGAATCATTCGGTAGCAACAAAAACCGCGTGCGTGCGTACCGCACACACCCTACACCTTAATCTTAAGGTTTGCGTTGCCCGCAGGTAGGGTGTGTGGTGTAGCCACGCACGCGGTTGGTGGGAATGCAGGCTACGGCTTGCTTGCCGTTATCAAGTTTTCCGCAGCAGAAGCAGCATTGACCGATGCAGACGGTAATGCTTTGAAACAGGAAGCACTGTTTTTTACGGTTGAGAAAGATTGATTGTTAGATGATTGAATAAAAAGCTTAAATTTAAGGATTAATCAGCTTTAAATGAAAACAGAAAGGCCGTCTGAAAATTATTTTTCAGACGGCCTTTGATATTGAGTTTTGTTGGTACATGACCCAAGCAGCATTTGCTGCTGACTGAATTACGGCATGGTTTGGGATCATTTGGTAACAACAAAAACCGCGTGCGTGCGTACCGCACACACCCTACACCTCAATCTTAAGGTTTGCGTCGCCCGCAGTGGTAGGGTGTGTGGTCTAGCCACGCACGCGGTTGACAGGGGTGCGGGCTACGGCTTGCTTACCGTTGTTACAAGCTTTCGTAATAGCGGCGGATTTTCTCTGCCATCAGTTTGCGCCTTTGTTCCAGGAATTGTGCGTAAGATTCATGTGTCAATGTGCTGATGTTGTCCGGAATACAGTTGGCTGCAATATTTGCCTGCAATGCCTCTCTGGATTTTATTGAGCTTAAAGACATTTTTTGTCCGTCAATATCGCTCAGGATTTTCTCCATGTAGGCAGAAGGCGCATCATCGCTTAATTTGATATTGGTTTGCTGCTCGGTAAAAACGTAATTTGCGACTTGGTTATAGTCACCTTTCTTATAGCCGTTAACAGACAAATAATTCTTGGGAAAGATATGGTGCTGATCGCCGCGCTGCTGCAAAAGGCTGTTCACGGTTACGCTATCAGATAAAAAGGCGTGATCGTTGTTTTTGCATTGTGCAGCGAGATAACAGAGATATGCCCCCGTTGTGCTGCTTGATGAATTCAAATCGTCTACAAGACGGTGCGTCCAAAAGCCTTCGTCCAATTCGCCCTGTTCAATCTGCCGCAGATAGTTTTCCAAACCGCGTTCTGCTATGAGTTTGCAGTCCCGTTCAATCACGGTTTCCGAAGAGCCGGAATAGCGGCCGGTGAGAACAGACATCACAAACCAGCGTTTGATTAAGTGTTGGATTTCGGCTTCGGGAAGTTTGTCGTTACGCAGTTTCAGATACAGCGCATAGGCAATATTCAGGCTGGTTTGTGAAGTAATCAGTTTTTTATTGATAAAACCGGCCGATTTAACCAGCATGCAAAAACGCTCGTAGCTGGTTTTGTCAAAACAGCTCTCCAAACCCCTGCGTAAATCGGCATAGCTTTGTTCGGCAATGTTTTCAACATTGGTGCGGTTTTCAAAATCGCGTCCGGACAATAAGGCAACCAGAGTACTGAATTTGCCGCGGCCAAAAGCATAGGTATAGGCTACGCGCAAGGCGTCTACATAATCGGGAACATATAAATCATCGGCGTAATTGGCAATCCATTTAATCTTGTTGAAGTCGTCTGATTGAGCGTATTCCGTATTATTTGTGCGCAGGGTGTCTGCAAAACTGCGGTCGCGCAGCATATGGCAGAAATAATCGATCATTTTCCGCAGGTCTTCACCGCCGTGCCGTTGGTCTGAAGCAATTTTGGACATGACAAAATCGGCATTGCTCAAGGACACGCCTTTTTGGTTGATACGGATAAAAATCTCGGTAACGGTATCGATGTCCAAATCGGGATTTAACTCAATAATGCCGATTTGGCTGTTTTTGATGGCTTTCAACGCATCAATCCGCTTTTCAACCTGCTCTTCATCTGCTTGCGGATTGGCGGCCAGATAGTCTTTTCTGATTTTGAAGGAGCTGGCGCTTTCACTCAAAATTTCTGAAATATCGTTAATCCAAATCGAATTCCGTTCAATGGCCGAATTGCATACTTCAAAAAATGACTCCCCTTCCTTTGCTAGCGGGTTATAGGCAATTTTGATTCGTTCTTTCTTATACTCTTTGTTCAAAACCTGCTGCCCGACTACGGCGGCAGTGAGTGCAGTAATCCGTTGTTGTCCATCAATCAGCACTTTTTTGCCTGCTGAAAGTGTACCGTCTTTCAAGCGTATATCGGGATTACGCCATGTAATGATGTAGCCGACGGGGTAGCCTTTATAGAGCGAATCAATCAGATCGCGCACTTTGCTAGCTGTCCATACGAAAGGCCGTTGAATTTCGGGAATGGCAATTTCTCCGGATTTAATCCAGCCCAACAGGTTTCCTACAGGTTGTTGAAGAACGGAATATTTGGATTCGGACATTTGGTTTTCTCCATAAGTTTAGGTAATAAGTAGCTTGGGTCATGACCCAAGCTACGGCAAACGAGGCTTTTCAGACTGCCTCTTTGCACAAAAGGCAGCCTGAATCCCTTTCAGGCTGCCTTTCTTACATCAAGCCAGCTTCGCACCAACCCAATCTTTCACGCTGTCAATCATCGCGGGCAGTTTCTCGACATCGCTGCCGCCGGCTTGCGCCAAGTCAGGACGGCCGCCGCCTTTGCCGCCGACTTGTTCGGCTGCAAATTTAACCAGATCGCCTGCTTTGACTTTGCCAGTCAGCGGTTTGGATACGCCGGCGCATAGGGAGACTTTGCCGTCGTTAACTGCGGCGAGCAATACGATGGCTTGTTCTGATTTGCCGGTCAAATCGGTCACGATTTCGCGCAGGGCTGCGGCATCGGCTTCGATTTGTGCGGCAACGAGTTTGGCTGAACCCAAGTCTTTTGCATCGTCCAAGAGTTTGGCGCCCGCATGGACGGCGAGTTCGGCTTTGGCGCGTGCCAATTCTTTTTCCAATGCTTTGGCGTGTGCCGCACCTGCTTGGATTTTCACCAGTACGTCTTTTTCGGTTTGGGCTTTGGTTTCGGCAATGATGTCTTTAACCAAACGCTCTTGCTCTTGCGCCCATTTGAGTGCGTTCAGGCCGGTGATGGCTTCGATACGGCGCACGCCTGCGGCAATACCGCCTTCGCTGATGATTTTGAAGAGGCCGATGTCGCCGGTGCGTGAAACGTGTGTACCGCCGCACAATTCGGTAGAGAAACCGCCCATTTGCAGTACGCGCACTTCGTCGCCGTATTTTTCGCCGAAGAGCATCATGGCACCGGTTTTTTGGGCATCTTCCATGCTCATAATGGCTGCGTTGACGGCAACGTTGGCCAAAATGGCTTCGTTGACGCGGCGTTCTACTTCGGCGATTTCTTCGGCAGTTACCGCTTGAGGATGGGAAATGTCGAAACGGGTGGATTCGGCGGTAACCAAAGAGCCTTTTTGTTCAACGTGTTCGCCCAATACATCGCGCAGGGCTTTGTGCATCAAGTGGGTCGCGCTGTGGTTGCGCATATTGGCATTGCGGATTTCGTCATCCACTTTGGCAGTAACGCTATCGCCAACTTTCAGACGGCCTGAAGTTTGTACGCCGAATTGGCCGAATACGGCTGCTTTGATTTTTTGGGTATCGTGTACTTCAAAGCGGTTTTCGCCTGCGAAGATATAGCCGACGTCGCCGACTTGGCCGCCGGATTCTGCATAGAACGGGGTAAAGTCGATAACGATGGCACCTTCGTCGCCTTCGTTCAATTCGTTGACTTGCTCGCCGTCTTTGTAGAGGGCGAGGACTTTGGATTCGGTTTGGCGTTCGCTATAACCTTTAAACTCGGTGTCTTGACCGTCGTAAGGTAGTTGGGCGTTAGCTTTGAAGCTTTGTGCGGCGCGTGCGCGTGCGCGTTGGGCTTCCATTTCGCGCTCGAAGCCTGCTTCGTCCAGTTCGATATTGCGTTCGCGGCAGATGTCGGCAGTCAAGTCGTATGGGAAACCGTAGGTATCGTAGAGTTTGAAGATGATTTCGCCATCGAGTTTTTTGCTGCCTTTTGCCAACGCGTTTTCCAACAAAGCCATACCGGTTTCCAGAGTTTGGGCAAAACGGCTTTCTTCGTTTCTCAACGCCTCTTCGATTTGAGCTTGTTTTTCTTTCAATTCAGGGTAGGCATCGCCCATCTCTTTAACCAAATCGGCCACCAGTTTATGGAAGAATGGTTTGCTTTGACCCAGTTTGTAACCGTGGCGTACGGCGCGGCGGATAATGCGGCGCAATACGTAGCCGCGGCCTTCGTTGGAAGGCAACACGCCGTCTGCAATCAGGAAGGAGCAGGAGCGGATGTGGTCGGCGATGACTTTCAGGCTGGGTTCTTCCATGCTGAAAGGTGCACCGGTTTCACGGGCAACGGCTTTGAGCAGGTCTTGGAACAAGTCGATTTCGTAGTTGCTGTGAACATGCTGCATGACGGCGGCCATACGTTCCAAGCCCATGCCGGTATCAACGGAAGGCTTGGGCAGCGGATTCATATTGCCTTGTTCGTCGCGGTTAAACTGCATGAATACGCAGTTCCAAATTTCGATCCAGCGGTCGCCGTCTTCTTCAGGGCTGCCCGGAATGCCGCCCCAGATTTCTTCGCCGTGGTCGTAGAAAATTTCGGAGCAAGGTCCGCAAGGGCCGGTGTCGCCCATTTGCCAGAAGTTGTCGGATGCGTATTTTGCGCCTTTGTTGTCGCCGATGCGGACGATGCGCTCGGCAGGCATGCCGATTTCGTTCAACCAGATGTTGTAGGCTTCGTCGTCTTCTGCGTAAACGGTCGCCAAGAGTTTGTCTTTAGGGATGTTCAACCATTCAGGGGAAGTCAGGAATTCCCAAGCGAAGTGGATCGCGTCACGCTTGAAGTAGTCGCCGAAGGAGAAGTTGCCCATCATTTCAAAGAAGGTATGGTGGCGGGCAGTGTAGCCGACGTTTTCCAAGTCGTTGTGTTTGCCGCCTGCGCGTACGCATTTTTGCGCGGTGGTGGCGCGGTTGTATGGGCGTTTGTCAAAGCCGAGGAATACGTCTTTAAATTGGTTCATGCCTGCGTTGGTAAACAGCAGGGTCGGGTCGTCGTGTGGCACGAGCGAGGAAGAGCGGACGATGGTGTGGCCTTTAGATTCAAAAAATTTCAGGAATTTCTGGCGTAGTTCGGTGGTTTTCATAATGTCTCGATAAATTTTTTACAAGGATTTCAGACGGCCCGGACGGCGCGTTGCGATTAAAAACGAATGGGCGTTATCTTACCGCAAAACCATATTTCAAGCTATCGGTAGAAAGGTTTTAAGTTGGCTGCAATCTGTCTTTCAGACGGCCTCAAGCGGGACGATATCTTTTAACAATGAAGCCTATCCGCTCGGGCTTGCCTGCTTTATAATGCCTCTCTATTTTCAACCGGATACGCAAGGAATGATAATGACCAAACATCTGCCCCTCATCGTACTGACTGCGCTGGCGTTGGCTGGCTGCGGCGGCTCGGACAAAACTTCTGCCGACAAGGCGGCTCAAACCGATAATCAAAAGGTATTGAGCATTTACAACTGGTCGGAATATGTCGATCCCGAGACGGTTGCCGCGTTTGAGAAAAAACACGGTATCTCAGTAACTTACGATGTATATGACAGCGATGAAACGCTGGAGAGCAAGGTATTGACCGGCAAGTCGGGTTACGACATCGTGGGTCCTTCCAATGCGTTTGTCGGTAGGCAGATTAAGGCAGGTGCGTATCAGAAAATCGACAAATCCCTGATTCCCAACTATAAAAATTTGAATCCTCAGTTGATGAAACTGATGGAAGGTGTCGATCCGGGGCATGAATATGCGGTGCCGTTTTATTGGGGTACCAATACTTTCGCCATCAATACCGAGCGTGTGAAAAAGGCTTTGGGCACGGATCAGCTGCCGGACAATCAATGGGATTTGGTGTTTAACCCCGAATATACGTCCAAACTCAAACAATGCGGCATCAGCTATTTGGACAGCGCGGCGGAAATTTATCCTATGGTTTTGAACTATATGGGTAAAAATCCAAACAGCAGCGAAACGGCGGATATTAAGGCGGCTACGGAAGTCTTGAAGAAAAACCGTCCGTACATCAAGCGTTTTACTTCGTCCGGTTTTATCGATGATTTGGCGCGCGGCGATACTTGCGTAACGATTGGTTTTGGCGGCGATTTGAACATTGCCAAACGCCGTGCCGAAGAAGCAGGCGGCAAGGAAAAAATCCGTGTAATGATGCCGAAAGAAGGCGTGGGGATTTGGGTGGATTCGTTTGTGATTCCGAAAGATGCCAAACATGTGGCCAATGCCCATGCGTATATCAATGATTTCTTAGATCCTGAAGTTGCGGCAAAAAACGGCAATTTTGTTACTTATGCACCGTCCAGCAAACCGGCTCAAGAGCTGATGGATGAAGAGTTTAGAAACGACAATACGATTTTTCCGACCGATGAAGATTTGAAAAACAGCTTTATCATGGTGCCTATCCAACCTGCGGCGTTGAAATTTATGGTCCGCCAATGGCAAAGCGTGAAAGCAGGGACATAAGCTGATTTGAACGTATTAAGGCCGTCTGAATAGTGTAACCGAAATATTTGATTTCGTTTTACGGCTGTTCAGACGGCCTTTGGTTTGTGTCAGATTGGCTTGGATAAGGTTTATAGTGGATTAAATTTAAACCAGTACGGCGTTGCCTCGCCTTGCCGTACTAATTGTACTGTCTGCGACTTCGTCGCCTTGTCCTGATTTAAATTTAATCCACTATAAAAACAAAGGGCGTGTCTATTAATCACGCCCTTTTGTTCGTTTCAGACGGCCTTAGAATTTCACGCCTTTATGCAGGGCAACAATGCCTGCGCTCATGTTGTGGTAATCCACGCTGTCGAAACCTGCATCCAGCATCATTTGTTTTAAGGTTTCTTGGTCGGGGTGCATACGGATGGACTCGGCGAGGTATTGGTAGCTGTCGGCATCTTTGGCAATCAGTTTGCCCATAATCGGCAACAGTTTGAAAGAGTAGAGGTCGTACACGCCTTCCAAAGGTTTGTATACTTTGGAAAATTCCAACACCAGCAGGGTGCCGCCCGGTTTCAATACGCGGTACATTTCTTTCAGCGCGGCATCTTTGTGCGTCATGTTGCGCAGGCCGAATGCGACGGAAACCAGATTGAAATAGTTGTCGGGGAACGGCAATTTTTCAGCGTCTGCCAACGATACAGGCAGAATCATGCCTTCGTTGAGCAGGCGGTCGCGGCCGACGGTCAGCATGGAGGAGTTGATGTCTGTCAGCCAAACTTCGCCTTCTTTGCCCACACGTTTCGCCCAGCCTCGGGACAAATCGCCTGTACCGCCGGCGATATCCAATACTTTGTCGCCTTTTTTCAGGCGGGCGGTATTGATGGTGAAATGTTTCCAAACACGGTGCAGACCGCCGGACATTACGTCATTCATAATGTCGTAGTTTTTTGCCACGGAGTGGAAGACTTCGGCAACTTTGCCTGCTTTTTCGTCTTCGTCAACGGTAGAGAAGCCGAAATGGGTTTTGTGGTCGCTCATAGTGTCTGCCTTCTTAAAATAATACGGATTCAGATATCGAATACGTCGAAATCGCCAACCACTTTCGACGCGGGAAATATAGTTTGTGCCTGCCGCTCCAGCATCAGGCGTTGCCCTTCTTCGGTATAACGTGCGCTGATGTGGGTCAGGTAAAGTTGTTTCACATTGGCTTGCAAGGCCAGTTTGGCGGCATCGGATGCGGTCGAATGAAACACTCGTTCCGCTGTCTCTTCATCGCCTGCCGCAAAGGTTGCTTCATGCACCAAAACGCCTGTGTTTTGTGCGGCACGCACTGCCTGCGGGCAGGCTTTGGTATCGCTGAAGATAGCCACACCCGTCCTTTTTTGGGCGGGGAGAGGAACGCTTTGCCGTCAATAATCCTGCCATCGTCCAATGTTATATTTTCGCTTTTTTTCAGACGGCCTTTCCGCCGCAACCGCCGCTACCGCAGGAATGTGTGTGTTTGGGTTTTAAATCTTCGGCACTTGGCGTTCTGGACGCGCCGGCTTTTTCGAGGCGGTCGAGATAGTCTTGCCAAAGCGCGTCTTTATTGTGTGCCAGTCGGTAGAGATAGTCCCAGTCGTAAAGGCCGCTGTCGTGGCCGTCTGAAAAAGTAATTTTCAATGCGTATTGGCCGACGGGGTCCAAATCGGTAATGCTGACTTCGGCTTTGCCTGTTTGCAAAACATCTTGACCTGGACCGTGTCCGCGCACTTCCGCACTGGGCGAATACACGCGCAGGTATTCGGCAGGAAGGCTCTTGGCACCGTCAACATAGACCAAAGTCAGTACGCGCCGTTCTTTTTGGAGGCGGATTTCTTGTGGAATTTTATCGGCTTGGGTCATGTCATGCTCCGTTCTTTTTACGCAAATAGGCAACGCGTACAGAAAAAATACCACCAAGTACGGCAAACAGCACGATTGCGTAGAGTGAAAACCGTATCAGGCCCACTTGCGTGTCCGCCGTCAGCCCCAAAGGCAGCAACATCACGGCAACGAACAGTAAAAACGCGGCCAACATGGCGGCAATGCTGGCAAAGGCATAGCGGGTATTGGCTGCTGTTTGCGGATGTTTGGTCATATTGGATAGCTTGCCGTAGGGTGGTGAGGCGGTATTTTATCAGCTTTTTGGTGCTTCATGCCGTCTGAAAACGGCTTTATTTCCATAAATAAAGTGTAATGGCACGCCTGTCTTCGCCTTCGGGCATTAAGCGGATGCTGCTGCCTTTGCTTCCGTTGACACGGATAATGATGCCGCCGGCCTGCCGCTCGATAATGTTGAGTTGGGTGTCGCGGTTCATGCGGTAGTTGTAGCGTTCGCATTGCTTCAAGCACCAAAAACCCTGCCAATGGATAAAATATTTTTGTCCGGATTCAATGGCCAGCGTTTCGCCGCCTTTGACGATGAAGTAAGGATAATCGGGTTTTTGCGTGCTGAATGTCCATTCGGCCGTTCTGTCTTTTCCGTTTTGACGGTATGCGAACACGGCACGGTAGTCGGTGTCGTATTCCAATGGCTGTAAAGGAAACAGCGCAAATTGGCGTTCGGTCAGGAGGCGGTTTGGGTCATTATCTTTATCTAAGATTTTGACGTCTCTGATTTCTTTTGTGTCCCGATACAGTTTGAACGAACGCATTTTGACCGGAGGCGATTGTTCTGAGAACGCGATGCTGACCGGATTGCCGGTCATTTCATAATGCGGCATAGGGTCGGGACGTTCGCCGTGGAAAACCGGCGAGGCAAAGTTGCCTTGCGGATAGGTGATGTAAGGCCGGAGTTTGCGGTTGGAAATTTCATCCGCATAAATAATAGCGTGGCCATGACAGGCATCTTGATAAAACGAGCGGCTGAGGTCGGATAGGGGGCGGTTTTTTTGGCAGAGGTTGTTGAATCTGCTGTCGCCCTGATTGATGCTCAACGCGATTTGTTTACCTTGCGATTCGAACGCGGCTCCAGCCTCGTCGATATTTTGATCGAGTAAGGAGAGGCGGTGGTAAATCGCCGTCATCAGGTTGTCCAGCTGATGTTGGGCAGGCAGGTGGTCGTTGATTTTTTCGTTTGGCGGATGCTGGCCGGTACTGACGTTTTCGTGCACGCCTTTATAGGCATAACCGGCTTTGCGCGTGCGGTCTGATGGGCGTGGGCCTGTATAAAAGGGATTGCGTGTATTGTGTTCGTCATGTCCGTCGTCAGGGTTTTGCAGCAGATAGCGGGCATGATTGCGCGCGGCGCGTTCGAGTGTGTCTGAGTGCGCCAGTGCGGGCAGATTGGCTGAGGAGCGGAGGAAGTTTAAATACGCCAAGGCGTCAAAATCGGCAACGGCAGAACGATTTTGCGGCGGTTGGGCGTAGATGAGCTGGTCTTCGGAATAGCGATGGGTTTCGTAGTATTGGAATATACCGAGGGCGACGGCAAAACCACCCAGCCAGTAAAGAATGTGTTTCATTATATGTACTGCGTTCTGACGGCCTTGAGCTACGGCTCTTTCCCCTTGAAACTCATGCCGTTAAATGATTATTTTGATAGCGGCTTGACTTGGAATGCTTCAGGATGGGATTTGAAATATTCAACAGCGATAAATCCGCCGCCAATAATAATCAACAGGGCAATGGCCATGCCGATCATCGCTAAAATGAATTTGTCCATATTTGTCCGTTTGAATGAAGGCCGTCTGAAACACTTGAAAGCGTTCAGACGGCCTTAAAGTCAGGTTAATTAACGTTCGATTTGCGATACGTCGCGTACTGCGCCTTTGTCGGCGGAAGTCGCCATCGCGCCGTAGGCACGCAGGGCCGCGGAGACGTAGCGGTCGCGGTTTTCCGGTTTCCACGCTTTGCTGCCGCGCGCTTCCATTTCGGCACGGCGTGCGGCAAGCTCTTCATCGGAAATGACAAGGTGGATGCTGCGGTTTGGAATGTCGATTTCGATGGTGTCGCCTTCGTGTACCAAACCGATGGCGCCGCCTTCTGCCGCTTCAGGAGAAGCGTGGCCGATAGACAGGCCGGAAGTACCGCCGGAGAAACGGCCGTCGGTCAGGAGGGCGCAGGCTTTGCCCAAACCTTTGGATTTCAGGTAAGAAGTCGGATACAGCATTTCTTGCATGCCCGGGCCGCCTTTAGGGCCTTCATAGCGGATGATGACGATGTCGCCGGCAACGATTTGGTTGCCCAAAATGCCTTCTACTGCGTCTTCTTGGCTTTCAAATACGCGGACGCGGCCGGTAAATTTGAGGATGCTCTCGTCCACGCCTGCGGTTTTCACTACGCAACCGCGTTCTGCGATATTGCCGAACAATACTGCCAGGCCGCCGTCTTGCGAGTAGGCATGTTCGACATCGCGGATACAGCCTTTTTCGCGGTCGAGGTCGAGGGTTTTCCACATACGGTTTTGTGAGAACGCCTGAGTAGTGCGCACGCCGCCTGGAGCCGCTTTGAAACGCTCGATGGCATGGATGTTTTCAGGGTTGGTCACGTCCCATTTTTCAATCGCGTCTTTCAGTGTCGGCGCGTGGATGGTGTACACGTCGGTGTGCAGTTTGCCTGCTTTGTCCAATTCTTTCAGGATGGCGAAGATGCCGCCTGCGCGATGCACGTCTTCCATGTAGTAGTCGTGGTTGTTGGGCGCGGTTTTGCAGATGCAAGGCACAACGCGGCTCAGGCGGTCGATGTCTGCCATTTTGAAATCGACACCGGCTTCGTTGGCAACGGCCAACAGGTGCAAAATGGTATTGGTAGAGCCGCCCATGGCGATGTCCATGGTCATGGCGTTTTCAAACGCTTTTTTAGTGGCAATGCTGCGCGGCAATACGGTTTCGTCGTCCTGCTCGTAGTAGCGTTTGGTGATTTCGACAATCATGCGACCGGCTTTGAGGAACAATTCTTTGCGGCCTGCGTGGGTCGCCAAGTATGAACCGTTGCCCGGCAGGGAAAGGCCGAGTGCTTCGG
>ERZ773054.209-NODE-209-length-47487-cov-4.296804_pt1 | contig 47487 bp, 42 predicted proteins | sample MGYA00580630_ERZ773054 | MGnify/ENA primary metagenome ERZ773054 (study PRJEB29015, sample SAMEA2737994) | human oral metagenome | biome: human oral; feature: human-associated habitat; material: dental | place: China | collected 2115 ... | reverse complement strand
CACAAGCCCCTTGAGGGGCTTGTGAAGTATAGGCCCTTATAGGGGAGCCTAAAAAACGCACATTTTACGTGTGGATTGTTATTTTAATAAAAAAGGGCGGTGTTGAATGGGAAAACTCCCATGAACACGCGCCCTTTGAGGTTGTTATGTGAGATTACATTTTCTCAACGGTTTTAATACCGAGTAAATCCAATCCTTGTTTTAGTGTTCTTTCTGTTAACAACGCCAGTTTTAAGCGACTGAGTTTCACTTGCTGATCGTCGTTATTCAGAATTGGACAATGCTCGTAGAAGGAAGAGAATACGCCGGCCAATTCGTATAAATAAGCGCAAAGCACATGCGGTGTACCTTCTTTTCCAACCACTTGAACGGCCTCTTCAAATTGCAATAATTTGATTGCCAAAGCACGTTCTTTTTCATCCGTAATGCTTAGTTGGGCTTGTTCTACTTCGCTTAGGGAAATTTGGCTACGATTGAAAATCGAACGAATGCGGGTGTAGGCATATTGCATATAAGGCGCCGTGTTGCCTTCAAAGCTCAACATATTGTCCCAGTCGAATACATAATCCGTGGTACGGTTTTTGGATAAGTCCGCATATTTCACCGAACCGATACCGACCGCTTCAATCACATCCGCTTTTTCTTGCTCAGAAAGTGCGGTGGATTTTTGCGAAATTAATACGCCCGCACGTTCAATGGCTTCGTCTAATAAATCCGCCAGTTTTACGGTGTCACCACTACGGGTTTTGAACGGTTTGCCGTCTTTGCCTAACATCATGCCAAAATTTTTGTGTTCTAGCTGGAAACTGTCTGGTACATAGCCTGCTTTACGAGTAATCAGCCAAGCTTGTTGCATATGTTGGCTTTGGCGAGTGTCGGAGAAGACTAATGCACGGTTGGCTTTTAAGGTTTCATAACGGTATTTAGCGGCAGCAATGTCAGTGGTGGTGTAAAGGAAGCCACCATCTTTTTTCTGCACGATAACGCCCATTGGATCGCCGTCTTTATTTTTGAATTCATCCAAATAAACCACTAATGCGCCGTTATCTTCTACGGCCAAACCTTGTTTTTTCAGATCTTCAACAATGCCCGGCAACATTGGGTTATACAAGCTTTCACCCATCACATCTTTGTCTGTTAAGGTCACGTTGAGACGATCATAGTTGTGTTGGTTTTGTTGCATGGTGATTTTCACCAGTTTTTGCCACATGGTACGGCAATATTCATCGCCACTTTGTAATTTCACCACGTAGTTACGGGCTTTTTCAGCAAAGACCGGATCTTCGTCATAATGTTTTTTAGCCGCGCGATAAAAAGCTTCTAAATCGCTCAATTCCATTTCGCTGGCATGTTCGTTTTCCATTTTTTCCAAATAGGCAATCAACATACCGAATTGAGTCCCCCAGTCGCCGACATGGTTAGCGCGGATAACGTGGTTACCTAAAAATTCAAGTGTACGTACGACAGCATCACCGATAATGGTTGAACGCAAATGTCCCACGTGCATTTCTTTGGCAACGTTTGGGGAGGAATAGTCCACCACCACAGTTTGTTTTTCCGGATTGTGTACACCTAATTTCGGATCTTGTACCGCGCGGCTGATGTTGTCTGCAAGCCAAGTGTCTTTTAGAAAAATGTTAATAAATCCCGGGCCGGCAATTTCCGTTTTTTCTGCAATGTCTTGTAATTCGGCTTTGTCTAATACGCTTTGAGCAAATTCACGTGGGTTTAATCCCAATTTCTTGGCGGCCGGCATGATGCCGTTAGCTTGATAATCACCAAACTGCACTTTGCCCGATTGGCGAACGAGGGCTTCACATTGTGCATCGGCACCGGCTGCAATCATCGCCTGTTTGATTTTTTCGGATAAAATAGATTGAATATTCACGGCTGAACCTTAATTTTTTGAAATAAGTTTGGGGTGATAAAAATAGCTCGATATAATACCGTTCTTTCACCTTTCAGAAAAGCCAAAAAGGAAAATTATGTCGTTTCGCTTTCCCCATAAAATGTTTGAAAAACAGACCGCACTTTTTGCCGACTTTCAGGATTTTGAGCAAAAAATTCAGGCATTGGCACAACAGATCAATTTAGATTTAAACCAATATGAAATTGATCATCTTTCGCTCCGGGTTAATTCGGTACAGAGAGCCTGTGCTTGGCTGGCATTGTTATTAAACTATGGCACCGTGCTAAGTGATAATCAAGTGAATGGGCGGGTGATTTATTTAATTGCTTTAGCGGAGCCTTTATACCTTGCAGGTCGTCCCATTGATATTGTGGAATTGCCGTTTCCTAAGGATAAAGCGTACCCGAAAGAAACATGGGAGCATATTGAAGTGATTGTTCCATTTTTATCGGATGAAACCGCCACTGCATGGTTAGCGCGCATAAAAAATTTGTTTTTACGGAACCAATCGGCAGAATTGAAAGTCAAAACGAGCGAACCGAAAGCGGATGGTGAAAAACTGGCCAATTTATCGGTGGCGATCAGTTTTGCAGATAAGCACTGTAATCATGTTTGCATCAAGGTTCATCCATACAGTATTAAACAAATCGTGAATGCGGTTTGATTGTATGAAACGATTTTACTAAAATGAGTCGCCTCACTTTATGAATAAGGCGACGTAAAAATTAATCTCGTATTTAAGGAGCATTTATGAAAAAAATTGCATTCGCTGTGCTAATGAGCTTAACACTTGTTGGTTGTGCCAATGAAGACATTTATGGCGGTAACGTCTATTCTGGCGATCAAGCAAAAGAAGCGCGTTCAATTAGCTACGGTACCATTGTTTCCACCCGTCCGGTGAAAATTCAAGCAGATAATCAAGGTGTACTTGGTACCATTGGCGGCGGCGCTATCGGCGGTATCGCCGGTTCCGGTATCGGTGGCGGTACAGGCCAAGCGATTGCGACTGCCGTGGGCGCGGTTGCCGGTGCGGTGATTGGTAGTAAGGTAGAAGAAAAAGCCAGCCAAGTCAGCGCAATTGAAATGGTGATTAAAAAAGATGATGGCAAGGAAATTGTTGTCGTACAAAAAGCTGAAGCGAATCTTGTACCAGGTGCACGTGTTCGTATCGTGGGCGGTTCTCGTTTGAACGTTTCCGCACTTTAATTTGTCTTTCTAAAAAAATCAGCCCTCTTATTTTTAAGGGGGCTGATTTTTTTATGGTTTATCCGTTTTAACGTTAAGCTATTTGCGCGGAAGTGAAATTTTGTTTTCTTCGCTCGGGCGATATAACACTAACACATGCCCTATCGTTTGCACCTCAGCCGCACCGGTTTCACGCACGATGGCATTGACAATCAGTTGTTTGGTTTCACGATCGGATCCCGCAATTTTAACTTTAATTAACTCGTGGTGGCTGAGGGATAAATCAATTTCCGCCAATACCCCTTCGGTTAATCCGTTACTGCCTAACATCACCACCGGGCTTAAATGGTGGGCAAGGCCTTTTAAATATTGTTTTTGTTTGGTTGATAATATAATCGACATAATAATCTCTTGAAAAAAGGGAGGCGGTGATTCTAAAGCAAAATGCCTATTTTAGCGAATACATTCTGATGAAAAATAGCGCTAAAATCCACCGCACTTCCATTATTGTTTGAGGGTCTGGATATAGCTTGCAACATCTTGCATATCTTGTTCGCTTAATCCTTCTTTCACGCGATTGCCGGGACCTTCAATTTTTCCGCTTTTACGATCTTGAAGTGAACTAATAATTTTCTCTTGGGAGAACGTATTCACAATTTGGGATTGTCCCATCGCTGATTTTTCAGCTTGTTTTCCGTGACAGAGTGCACATGAACGGTTAAAAATCTTTTGTCCATGTTCAATATTGCCTTCCGCATGAACGCTTGAAATTGCACTTAATGCAATAAGAGAGAGTATAGTAGAGTAAATTTTCATGATTTTCCTTAATTGATTTTCGTTGGGGTAAAGAGTTGTTGTAAATCCTTTTCGGATAACGAACCTTCAAATTTATATATCAGTTTGCCGCTTGGGTCAATCACGAAAGACGTCGGTGTACCGACAAGTTGGTAGCGTTCGGCGGTGATTTTCATTTGATCTTTAAATACCGGCAGGGTGAGTTGTCGTTTGGTGACAATCGCTTGTGTATCGGCCTTTTCGCCGTCGATATTCATGGCGACCAGTTGCACTTGGTTAGGGTATTTTTCCGCCCATTGTTGCAAGGTTCTTAATTCCGCAATACAGGCGCCACAGGTTTCCGACCAGAAGTTGATGAGCACGGTTTTGCCCTGCCAGTTGCTTAACGAGGCTTTATTGCCTTGTAGATCGAAGGCGGCAATCTCCGGGGCTGGTTGGCCGATTTGCGCGGATTCCTCTTTGCAGGAAACACTGAAAAAAACGACCGCACTTATACCGAGAAAACGAAGAAAATTAGCCCGCATTTTTTTCCTCACGCAATAATTTGCCGTGTTGCAAGTAAATAATGCGGTTGGTGAGTTTGCCTAAGTCCGGATTATGGGTCACCATGACAATTGTACGCCCTTGTCGGTTTAATTCCGTGAGTAAATTCAACACCAAATTTTCATTTGTTTCATCGAGGTTGCCGGTTGGTTCGTCGGCAAAAATGACCGGTGGCTGGTTCACTAAGGCACGTGCAATACACACCCGTTGTTGTTCCCCGCCCGAAAGTTGGCTTGGGCGGTGATTCATGCGATGTGCCAAACCTACTTGATCTAATACGGCTTTGGCGGCGGCTTCATCGACCACGCTGTGATAATGTTGCGCCAGCATCACGTTTTCAAGCGCAGTTAAATAAGGGATAAGGTGAAATTGTTGGAACACCAAGCCGATTTTTTCCGCGCGGAAACGTTGTCTGCCCGTTTCGTCCAGTTGTGCGGCATCCACACCGTCTAAAATCACTTTGCCCTCGGTTGCGGTATCCAGGCCGGTGAGAATATTCATTAATGTGGTTTTACCTGAACCGGAGGCCCCCATGATGGAGACGAATTCACCCTCGGCAATTTGAATATTAATGTCTTCAAGTGCGGTCACTTGGCCGAATCTTTTGTATAAATGTTGTGTTTCAATGACGGGTTTAGCCATGTTATTCCCCTTTCAATACGTTGGCGGTTTGAATCTCTAAAGCGCGGCGGGTCGGTACGATAACCGCGATAAACGCCACTAATAAGGATAAAGTAATGGTAATCGGGAGCACCGGCAGGCGCATATCAATATAGGCTTTGAATACGGTTAAGCCGAGTACCTGTGCTAATAGATAGCCGATGATTAAGCCGCATACAATGGCGCAAAGGGCGATAATCAAGGTTTCTGCGCCGATTTGTTTGATAATGTCGCGGCTTTTCGCACCAAGGGCTTTTTGTAACGCAAACTCTTTCGCCCGTTCGCCCACAATGGCAATTAAGGTGGTGTTCACGCAAAGGGTAGCTAAAATCAAAATTACCACAGAAATCAACCCCATCAAGCCTTTGATTTTATCTAAAATTTGCCCTTCGGAGGCGGAGACTTTGCGGATCGGATGAATGTCTAAATAGGGATATTGTTGTTGCAACTGTTGGGCGAATTGATCCACTTGGCCTTGATCGTTTTTGACGTTTAACAATACGTTGGTCGCCAAGTTTTCTTTTTCCAACCAGTTTTGTGCAAAATCCAGGCTTACGATCAACATATTGTCGGTAGCATCGCCTGCTTCTACGATAGCTTTAATATTGAACTGGTGTTTATCCACGGAATTGAGGCTTAACGTGAGTTTATCGCCCACGTTTAAATTGAGCCGTTCCGCGAGAGTTTTACCGATCATGGCGTTGCGCTCATCGAAATTCACTCCGATAGGATTGCCTGTGATTTGCCAATAAGGTGCAAGGGTTTTCATATCTTCAAACCACACGCCCATCATCACGATTTTTTCCAAATCACTACGTGTCACGCCATATAAATAGGGGCTTGCAGCCGTGATTAAGCCTTTCGGCGCTTGGTCAAGGATCTGTTGCACTTGATCCACTTTGATTAAATTGCCGTTGCTGGGGCCAATATAAAAATTGGCGCCGAAGGTACGCAGTTCTTGGCTCATTTTAGTGTTGATGTCGAAGTATACCGCCGCCATTGCCGTCACAATGCTTGCGCCTACCGTGAGTGCGGCAAAAATGATGAATACCCGTTGCAAGCGCAGACGCAAGGCACGTAACACCAAGCGCCAAAACATATTGATAGGTTTATTATCTGCCATAAAGCACCTCGATAGGATAAAGACGGGCAATTCGGTGTGCCGGGAACCAAGCGCCGATCACGGCGATCAAGACGGAAAGTACCAGTACGCAAGGGATAACGATCCAGGCGAAACTGAGCGGTGCGCCAAATAACGTGGCACCGATAAAACGTGCTAACCCCCAACCGGCAATGCAACCTAAGATGCCACCGATTAAGCCGCTGATGATGGCTTCGCAATAAAACAGCAAGACGATTTGCCATTGATAGGCGCCGAGCGCTTTCATTAAGCCGATTTCTTTGCTGCGTTCGATAATGGTTGTGGTCATTAATGAAGCAATGCCCATGGCGGCGGCAATCAGTGCGGCAAGGGTGACGACAGCGAGTAATAATTGAATTTTTTCAATGACGACGCCTTCGGAAGCTGCGACTTGCCAAATAGGGCGAACAATCGCGCCGGAAATCGCTTCTTCCAATTGGTGGGAAATAGAGGAAACGTAGGCCGTGCAATACCAACGGTCATATTCCTCTGCGGCCAAACCGTCCACATTGGCGCGGGCTTTGCGGGATAAATCATTTTCCGGCACGGTGAGCGCGGAGACTTTAATCGCCTGTACCTTGCCTTCTAATCCAAGTAAATTTTGCACCGCACTTAACGGCAAAATCAGTTGTTGTTCTTCTGTGCCGCCGGTTTTAACAATGCCTTTCACGATGGCTGTCATGTGTTGTGGTGACGCGTTTTCTTCCGTCTGATAACTTAAGCTAATCACATCGCCGATTTTCCATTGCTGTTGTTTGGCAAGCTGGGCACCGAGTAGGGCAGGAATTTGTTCACCGAAATCATCAGTAGCATCATCCACCCATTCGCCTTCTACTTGCCAATAAGGACTGATGATTTTTTGCCCGGTATGGTAATCCTCTTCATCCGGCACAGGAATATGATGATCAAAAAATGTCCCGAGGATGCTCACATCGTTTTCTGCGCCGTTAGCCACGCTGGTTTTCACCTGCGTGCTCAGCAAGGGGGCGAACCCCACAATGTTGTTGCGCCAGAAAATGTCTTTCACATTCGGCAGTTCTTTTTCATCTAAAAAATCTTGCGTAGCGAGGGAACTACGACCGCTGACATCATCCGGTAAAACGGCACTGCTGGCGGGTTCTACCAAAATATTGGCGCCGTAAGATTTCAACTCTTTTGCCATTTTATCGCCAATATCGATCGACACCGCGAGCAAGGCGGAAATCAAACCGGCGGCAAGAAAAATAGTGACAATGGCAAGAAACTTGCGTTTTAAACCATAACGCCAAGACTGAAATAACATTCGCGCTAACATGATTATTTTTCCTCCTTGGCGGTTGAAGCTTCATTAGCTTTGTTTAAATAGGCCTCAGGATTATCACGGAACAGATCCAAGTTCTTTTCATCAGTAAAGAAATAGGTTTTGCCTTCATGGCTGTATTTGTGTTCCGTTTTGGTGTTGGTCAATTTCTTACCATTGACGGGATCCACCACTTCAATTTCAATGATCGTACTGAAATAGTTCAAGCCTTCTTCCAAGTTTTTCTTGTTGATGACCACTTCTGTATCCGTTTGTTTCCAATCATCAATCGGCACCGGGTTACAACCGCCCGGTTTGCCAATGGAAGGGGTAAACATACGCACGCCACAACCTACGCATACCACTTGGTTACCTTCCATCACATAGCCTTGGTCGCCACATAAAATACAGGCGTCGAACACGGCGGCAAGACTGAGTTTGTCGGGTAGGCGATTAATAATGAAGAAGCGTACCGCTTTGCCGTCATCAGCAACCCAAAGAAAACGATGTAATTTGCCGTCTTTTACTTGTTCGATTGGAATGTGTACGTTGTTTTCTGCATCTAAGGTAACTCTTTGGGCTTCGGAAAGTTGTGGCGGCTGGGACGCGATTCTGTCCCAGTAAAATTGCGTAGCCAACATGATGAGAATTGCTGTTATGCCATAGCCGATAATTTTGCCGGAGGTGCGTTTGGCGGCAATAGCTTTGCGTTTTTCGATAGGTTGTTGTTCGCTATTAGCAGTGCGCACGCGTGGGCGATGAATATTTAAGGCAAAAATGAGAACGATAACGGCAAGAATAGCTGCGTTAATGTAGTTCAAATAAGTCGTGATGTTGCCGGATTTTGCCACGAAACTTAACCGCACTTTAGTGAGTTCGATGACTTGCAATTTCATTAAAATAAGTAACACATCACCAAGGAGTGGGGCGATCAAAATGAGGGTAATAATCGCACTGAGTAGAAGACGAAGTGCGGTCGTTTTTTTCGATGTTTTACTCTGCACAAATAAAATGTAACACCAACCGGCAACCACTAAACAGAAAATAAACCCGAGCGCGATAGCGCTGATGTGTAATAAGAAATCAGTGTTGATGACATCCGTTTCGGTGATGGCGGCGATGTTTGGATCCTTCGCCCAAAAACTTCCTGCTAATACGGCGAGCATGATATGCCAAAAGCTAGTTAAGCGTTGCCAATGAATAAATTGAGAGAAGTAAGCAAGGAGTAAAATACACAGGCTAAAAATGGCAAGGGTGAGTTTAACGCTTTGGGTGTTGGGTAAATTTAACGTAATTACACTGCCGATGATAAAACCGAGGATGGCAAGCCATACCAGTTTTTTGAAATTAGCATGAGGATAAGCCACCCAGCTACACGCCAGCAGCAGAGAAAAAGGGAGTAGGGTTTGAATAAGAAAGACAAAGAAATAGTTCATAGCTTACTCCGAAAATTTAAATGAATCATGTCGCCTATTTTTTTAAGTATTCTGTTTCCTCCGTAAAGGGAGGTAGGTAAGGATCTTTGTGAAACGGATGTTAATGATATCTCAATATAAATAAAAACACCTCGATATGTCTCAAGGTGTTTTATTTATTGTTTTTGTTAACACCTAAAAGGATTATTTCAAACCGGTAAATTTGAATTCATAGTTAACATCAAACGGTTTCCACCAGCGACCAACACCGGTTTCTTCGTCAGTGTGACGGTGCATACCGGCTTTTGGTGGTGGGTCAATGTGGTAGGTTAATTTATAGTTACCCACACCCATCATTTTGATGTTCGCACCATAGTGAGGACCGTCGCTGGCAACCATCGGCATGAATGTGCCTTCTTGTTTTTCACCGGTGTCGCTGTTTACTAGGGTATATTGAATGGTTAAGTAAGGCATCCATTCGCCTTCACCGAAACCGTTTTTGTTGCCTTTGGTGGCGTGAATATCCGCTTCTAAGTGAATATCGGATTTCGCTGCCGGCAAGCCCATGCCACGAGGTTCCATGTCAACCGGTTGTAAATACACGGCAGCAATTTCCATTTCATTCATCGTTACCGGTTCACCGACAGGGAACTCTTTGAAGCCTAAGGCTGCCGGTGCGGTGATCATGCCTGCTAAAAGTGCGGTGGCGATTAATGTTTTTTTCATACTTAGTTTCTCCTTAACTGAATAAGTATAGCTTGTACGACATTAAGCAGATTTTCTGCTTTGGTACTTCATATAAATGAATGCAAAAACAGCAGCCACCAACAAGACAGCCTGCGGAACCAATGTTTCTACATAAGGATAAATACCCAACCATGAGATTTCCGTGATGCCGGAAACCAAGGTTGGTTCAAATAATTTGCCTTCGATAAGTTCCAGTACGCTTTTACCGGCAAACACAAAGGCCATTAAATACATGAATGAACCGGTGAACATAAAGAACGGTTTAAGCGGTAATTTCACCACGGTATAGCGCATGAGGAAATAGCATACGGCGAGAATGATCACGCCAAGGAAGAAACCGCCGAAAAGATAGAAATAATCCACCGCACTTTGTGCATCGCCGGCGAGGGCATAGTAGAACAATACGGTTTCTGCGCCTTCACGATACACGGCAAGGAAACTGGTCAGCCATAGACCTACAAGAGAGCCGGTGGTGAGCGCGGTAGAGAGTTTGCCTTCCAAATAACGTTTCCAGTTTTGCGCTTCCACTTTGGAAAGCAACCAATAGCTCATCATGAACAACATCACCACGGCAATCATCATTGTGAAGCCTTCCAACAATTCTCGGCTGGCGCCGGAATTAGAGAAAATAAGTTGGAAGATCACGGCAGTAATAAGGCTACCGAGTAATGCCACATAGACGGATTGACGAATGACAGGCAGTTTGTCCTGATGGTTGTTTTTTACTAAATATGCCACGATGGCAGCAACAATTAATAGCGCCTCCAAGCCTTCACGCAAGATGATTAACAAGCTGTATAAGAACAGACTCCATGCGGTTTGTTCTCCGCCCTGTAACATCTCTACAGCCTTGCTCAAATCTTGGCTTAATCCTTGCGCTTGTTCTTGTAACTTTTCTTTCTCTGCGCCGGCTTTCATTAAGCTCACCAAACGGGTGAAATAGCCTTCTAATTGGGTTTTGAAATTGCTATCGCGAGAACCCACTTTGTTTTCCATGCCGGTGTTTTCAAAGATATCAAAGTAGGTATCTTGCACGGCTAACATGGCTTTTTTGGCTTCGCCTTGTTCATATAAGGCTATCGCTTGTTGAATGCCTGCGTTCACTTGTGCACTAACCTGCGACCAGTCTTTGTCCTGCGTGGTATCCGTGATAGTTTGATTGGCAGGCTGTTCCACTTGTGTATCACGGGTGGTTGGTAAGTCAGGCAGTTGCTCTTCGACGTCTTGTAATAACGTCGTGATTTGATAACCGAAATTGCTGATTTGATCCGGTTGTTCGCTCAGCTTGATTAAATCATAAAACTGTTGATTAAGATTGCCGGAAATGGCGGCGGAACGATTTTGGCGAATGGACATTTCCATTTCGGAGTTTTTATACCCATCGTATTGCGCTTGTTGCACCAGTTTTTTGGCGGTTGCGTAATCTTTCGCTTCATACGCCGTCATGGATTGAGCTAATAAATCATCGATAGTTTTAAAGCTTTTTTGCCAATGCGGGGCGATAGTTTGGTTTTCATATACGCCATGTTGCGCGGAGGCGTTAAGTTGATGCCCTTCTTTTAAAGAAGGAAGCACTTCTTGCAATTCGGCTTTGAGACCGTCAATTTTAGCTTTAACTTGCTCTTGTGGCAGACCGTCACCAATCATCTTGCGAATTTCGCCAAAGGTGGCTTCCATTTGATAGCTTTTTTGAGCGGAAAAGTTAATACGAATCGGCCCTTCAAGATTTTCAAATACTTCAAAATAAGCCATTTGGACTTCAGTTCGCGCGTCATCTATTTTATTTTCGGCATAAAGTGCGGTGGTTTTATCCAATCGATTTTCAATGTCTTGTACCCATTGCTGATAGTTATCTTCTGCGTGGGTAAATGCTGAAAACAGAAGCATAAAACTAAAAAGAACAGATTGAGACCAACGGGAAAAACACATGCGCATCTCCTTGATTTATTGCATTTGCCTATAGATATAATTGAGAATTATTATCCTCTAATGAGATTTTAGTGCAAGTAAATTCTTGTTTGATCTCTGAGGTAGATCACAAAATGAGCATTTTTTTATGGCGCATAAAAAAGGAAAGTTTGGCAACTTTCCTTTTTATCTCATGGAGGGGATGTTTTAGTTTTGTGCTAAATCATCAATGACAAGATAGATTTTCGCCACCGGGCCATGTACCCCAACCACTTTGATTAATTCAATATCCGCCGTGGAACTTGGACCGGAAATGATATTAATGCAAGAAGGCATACGCTCGCCTTGTTGGGCTTTGTCATGTAGGATTTTTGCCAGTTGTGCTACACGAGGGAGTATCTTGCTTTTACGTACAACGACAATGGATTTCTCCGGCAGTAAGCTCACAGAACGACCACGTTCGGCTTGGGAAAATAGCACGATACCACCTGATTCGGTTAAACCGTATTCGGCGTAAACGATCCCGATATTGGCTTGTTCCGATTTGGTAATGTTGGCTTCCGCCTGTTCCGGTGACCAAATGTGGCAAGTGTATTTTTCTTGAACTGCTTGGGTAATACCGAGTTCTTCCAGACGAGGGTCGTCGTTTAACACGATATTGCCGCCACCGTATTTTTCGCAAAGTTCAAGTGCGGTCTGTTTTGCTAACGTTTCTGACGTCACAACCACATCCACCATCATCACTTTGGCGAAGTTTACAAATTCTTCGCAAAGTTCTGCTTGGGAGAGATGGGTAAGGCGTTCTGTTGGGTAAGTATTCACCGGTGTCGCCATCGTTTCAGGCACATTAGCACGTTGTTTACCCATTTTAGCTGCCAATTTATTGAGGAAGTTTTCTCTATTTTGTAAATCCATTAGTTTGATCCTCTTTTGTTGAACCATTGACGGAAGCTTTCTCCTTCAGGTGTCGGTAAATCACGGGCTTTTGTCCATTCTGCCAAGGCTCCCATTTTAATTGGCGCTTTGCCGTTCTTAATGAGTTTACCCGCTAATTTGGCGCCGGTGTTTACACCGATTTTCCATAAGGTTGGATGTGAGTTAGCAAAGCCAAAACCGAAAATGGATAAGCGTTCCAATGCCGGCGTTTTACCTTGTTCCACCATTTTTTCACGGTGTTTTAAAATTAGTTGGGCTAACGGAATGCGTACCGGACAAACGGAGTTACAGGCATTACACAAGGAACAGGCATATGGCAATTCTTTGAATTCGTCATAGCCGCCAAGTAATGGCGAAATCACTGCGCCAATTGGACCCGGATAAATAGAGCCATAACCATGACCACCGATTTGACGGTATGCTGGGCAAGTATTTAAGCAGGCACCGCAACGAATACAACGTAAAACTTCTTGGAATTCGGAAGCCAGAATATCGGAACGACCGTTATCGACAATCACTAAATGGAACTCTTCCGGGCCATCGGTTTCTCCGGCAAGACGAGGGCCGGTAAGCCAGGTGTTGTAACCGGTTAATCTGGCGCCCACCGCACTACGGGCCAGCATGGTAATTAACACGTCCACTTCTTGGAACGTCGGTGCCAAGCGTTCCATCCCCATCACGGCAATGTGGGTTTTCGGTAGAGTAGTGGCTAAACGCAAGTTACCTTCGTTCGTGACTAAACAAACAGAACCGGTTTCCGCCACAGCAAAGTTACATCCGCTAATGCCGATGTCTGCTTCTAAGAAATCCTGACGAATTTTTTCACGCACGAAACGGGTCATATCTTCCGGTGTTTCTGCCCCTTCATAGCCGAGTTTTTCATGTAAATCTTTACGAATTTGGTGGCGATCTTTGTGAATCGCAGGTACCACGATGTGAGACGGCTTATCACCGGAAATTTGCAGTAAATATTCCCCTAAATCGGTTTCAATGACTTGCATGCCTTCTTTTTCCAACACGCTATTTAACCCAATTTCTTCGGTTACCATGGATTTGGATTTTACGATCTTTTTGGCATTCTTTTTCAGTGCAACTTGGCGAATGTATTCGGTGGCTTCTTCGGCGGTTTCGGCAAAATAAACTTTACCGCCGTTTTCTATGACTTTTTCGCTAAGTTGGTACAAATAGGCATCAAGGTTTGCTAAAACGTGGTTACGGATTTGTTTTGACAAATCACGCCATTCTTCCCAGTGGCCTAATTCATCCACCATTTTTTGACGGTTTGTGCCGATGGTTTCTTGGGCTTTTACCACCGCTTTGCGCATGATTTCATTATGGACTTCGCGATCAACGCGTGCTTTAAATGCAAGATTGCTGGTTTTTAATGACATAGTTTATTACTCCTGCATTAACACTTCTGCGATGTGCATCACTTTGATTTTGCTGCCTTCACGTTGTAGGCGACCACCGATATTGAGTAAACAGCTCACGTCTGCACCAATTAAGTATTCCGGTTCGACTTCCTCAACGTGTTCCACTTTTTCTTTTACCATTTCACCGGAAATTTCCGCCATTTTGACCGAGAACGTGCCACCAAATCCGCAACAAGTTTGTTGATTGTGAATGGGTAACAGTTCCAAACCTTTAACGTGTTTTAGTAATGTGATCGGCTCGTCTACGATGCCAAGTTTACGGAAAAGACTGCAGGAAGGGTGATAAACTGCACGACCCGGCAGATGGGCACCGATGTCGGTTACGCCGAGTTTATTGACGATAAAATCCGTTAAGTCATAGAAACGAGCGGCGACTTTTTTCGCGCGTTCCGCCCATTCCGGTTCATTGGCGCGCGTGAAGTAATCCGGGTAATTTTTAACGGCATAAACGCAAGAGCCGGCAGGGGCGACGATAGGGTAATCGTTGGCTTCAAAGGTTTCGACCAAGTTTTTCATGCCGGGAAGGGCTTGTTTGGTATAGCCGCTGTTTAATGCAGGTTGTCCACAGCAACCTTGTTTTTCCAAAAAGGTCACCTGACAGCCCAACTTTTCCAGTAATAGAACGGTGTTTTTCGCCACACCGCTCTTTACTACGTCGGCAATGCAGGTCACGTAGAAATTCACATTCATAGTAATACTCCAATATTCAAAAAGAAAAATCAGTTAAAAAATTAAATGACGACCGCAAAAGTGCGGTCGTTTTTTGAGTTAATTTTATATGTTGCCGCTACAACGTGTATAACAACGGAATTAACAGGGTGGCACAAAGTGCAGCAATAATACCGTAAATCACCATTGGAATGATCGTGGTTTTGATGATGGTGCCTTCTTGATTTTGAATGTTTAATACGGAGGACACGGCAACGATATTATTAATACATACCATGTTACCCATTGCACCACCGACTGATTGTAGTGCCAAGATTAATGCCACGGATAAACCGGTCGTTTCTGCAGTGGATAATTGTACACTACCGAATGTTAGGTTCGATACGGTGTTAGAACCGGAGAAGAACGCACCGACTGCACCAAGGTAAGAGGAGAAAATCGTCCAGTCATCGCCGGTGACTTCTGCAAAGGTGCGGCCAATGATTTTCACCATAGAATGTTCGCCACCCACTAACATTAAGTTCACCATTACTAAGGCACCCATTAAGGCGATAAATGGATTTTTGGATTGTTTTAAGCTGGTGGAAAAAATATCTTTGATTTTGGCACCGGAAACGCCGAATACCGGAATCGCGATTAATACGGTGATAACAAATGGAATTAAGGCCGGTACATAAAGCAATTTATAGCTTGAGGAAACATCTGATCCGAAGATATTTTTTAGGCTGAAGATAAGGCCTTTACTGATTTCGAATGTCCCTAATGAACCTAACGCGGTAGTAAACCAAACGGTGGTGTCGTTCATCATCGCTTTAAACGGCAGTTGGTGAATACGTGTTACGACTAAAAACGCAATTAACAAACCGGTAGGGAAGAGGGCTTTAACCACTTGACCGGTGGTTACCGCATTGCTATCCAATGTGTTTTCGACTTTTGCTAACCCGATATTGCGATTTGCCGCCCAGACGGAAACAAACAACCCGATTGCGCCGCCCACTAAAGATGGGAATTCATAGTTAAATTGTGCAATCAGTAAATAAGGCACGACGCAAGCAAAGACACTGATATAAATAAAGACCAAGTTTTGGCGAATATCTTTCCAGCTGACGAGTACACGCAATGCCAACAATGGGATAAGCAGGGCTGCCACAGAGTGAATCAGTGCTGTGATGGAGCCGACTTCTAGTACCATGTCTTCAGACAATTTAAGTGGACCAAAACCGAACCATGTTGGTGTGCCGACCGCACCGAAAGACACCGGAACGGAGTTCATAATTAGGGCAAGCATCGCGACTTTTAATGGATTAAAACCTAAGCCCATCAGAATTGGCGCGGCAATGGCGGCTGGCGTACCGAAACCACTGGCGCCTTCAATCATAAAGGCAAACGCCCAACCGATAATCATCAGTTGCGCCACCGGATTTGGGTTAATGTTACCCAACCATTTACGCATAATGTCAGTTGCACCGGAGACTTCACTGAAACGGTTAAATAAAATCGCACCGAAAATAACGGTGATCGGGGTTTGTACGGCAACGATCGCAGACGCGATGTTTGCACTGATCGTGACAATATCTGTATGGAAGTGCAATAAATGCACGACCATCACCAGCACTGCCACCCAAGGTAAAGCAACATAAGACGGTAAGGCATTACGCTTAACCATGAGATAAATGAGTAAAACAATGGGGAATACGCTTAGGAAAAAAGACATATTGGCTCCTGTATCATAAATGGGACATTAAAACATTTGTCGCATTTTATGGAGTAGTCTTAAAAAAAATATACCTATTTTGGGAAAATGTGATCTAGTTATCAAAAAAAGTTAACATTTTATTAAAATTTGTGATCTCGTTAACTTAATTGTTTCAGCCATGCTTAAAATCTTGCTTTCTCGGCTCAAGTGCGGTCAAAAAAAAGCGTGTTTTTCACTGTCTTGTGGCGTATATTCTGTTATGCTTTTCGCCTTTCTTGACAACATAATTTTTAACATAGGAGTAACAATCGATGACCAGTGCTTCATTAATTAGTCAACTTCGTCAAATTGTCGGCGACAAATATTTGATTACCGACCCAAGCCAATCGGAAGCCTATCGTAGCGGTTATCGTTTTGGGAATGGAAACGCGTTGGCAGTAGTTCGCCCGGGAAATTTAACAGAATTTTGGGCGATTCTTAAAGCTTGTGTGGCGGCAGATGTCATTGTTATCGCCCAAGCCGCCAATACCGGTTTAACTGGTGGCTCCACGCCCGATGGCAATGATTACGATCGTGACATCGTGATTATCAATGCCATGCGCATTTCAGGTATTCAATTAATTAATGATGCACAACAAGTGGTTTGTTTGCCGGGTTCCACGCTAAATGAATTAGAGATCGCTTTAAAACCGCACGGACGCGAACCGCACTCTGTCATCGGTTCTTCCTGTATTGGCGCCTCGGTGATTGGCGGTATTTGTAATAACTCCGGTGGGGCGTTGGTACAACGTGGTCCGGCTTACACAGAAATGGCGCTTTATGCGCAATTAACAGAGCAGGGCGAATTACAACTGGTGAATCACTTAGGCATTGATTTAGGTGAAACGCCGGAAGAAATGTTAGCGAATTTAGAGAACCAACGTTATCAACGCAAAGACATCCAATTAGATTGTGGCAAAGGTCACGATCATGCTTACTGCAACCATGTACGCCAAGTGGATGAAGACAGTCCGGCACGTTTCAACGCGGATCCGGCGCGTCATTATGAGGCGTCCGGTTGTGCAGGGAAATTAGCGATTTTTGCGGTACGGTTAGATACCTTTGTGGCAGAGAAAAATACAGCGGTATTTTATATTGGCACTAATCAAACAGAGACATTAAATGATCTTCGTCGTCATATGTTGGCGAATTTTAAACAGCTACCGATTTCCGGCGAATATATTCACCGCGATGCGTTTGATGTGGCAGCTAAGTACGGCAAAGATACGTTTTGGGTGATTAAAAAATTTGGTACGCATTGGTTACCGAAATTGTTTGCTTTGAAAGCCAAAGTCGATCGATGGGCGAAAAAAATAGATTTCTTGCCAAACCATCTCAGTGATAAGATGATGCAAACCCTCTCGCGTATTTTGCCGGAACATTTGCCGAAAAAATTGTGGCAATATCGTGATCAATACGAACATCACTTGATTGTTAAAATGGGCGGTGATGGCGTGCAAGAAGCACGAGATTATCTTACCTCTTACTTTAAAGAGGGCAGCAAAGGCGCTTTCTTTGAATGTGATGCTGTAGAAACGCAAGCGGCAATGTTACACCGCTTTGCTGTAGCTTCAGCTGCGATTCGTTATCGTGCGATTCATGAAAAAGAGGTGGAAGACATTGTGGCTCTGGATATTGCATTACGCCGCAATGATCGTGAGTGGTTTGAAACCCTGCCGCTGGAGATCGAGCAAAAAATCAGCCATAAATTGTATTACGGGCATTTTATGTGCCATGTGTTCCATCAGGACTACATTGTCAAAAAAGGCTATGATTGCATGGAATTGGAACATCAAATGCTAGAATTGCTTGATAAGCGTGGCGCACAATACCCGGCGGAACACAACGTGGGGCATTTGTATGAAGCCAAGCCGGAGTTGCGTAAATTCTATAAATCTCTTGATCCGACAAATAGCTTCAATCCGGGGCTGGGGCATACCTCGAAGAAAAAATACTGGGAATAACCCATTGACTAATAAGGGAAAGGCGTATGGTCATTGCCATGCGCCTTTTGAATGTAATATTGCTTGACGGAATTTCCGTCACATAAGGAGAACGAAGTCCTTTTGTTCATCAACCATGTCTATGAAATTACGGCTAGTTTATTTTATTTTTCTTCTTTTTTTAATTTTCTTTCTTGCTTACGCCTTTCCTCGGTTGTTTACTCAGATAGCCGATTGGCAGCGACTGTTCAACCAGTTGATCAGCGATAATTTACACCACATTCAACAACATTCAGCGGCGGCCGGCGTAACGCTCATTACAGCGAGTTTTTTATACGGTGTTATCCATGCGCTGGGACCGGGGCACGGCAAATTCATCATCGCAAGTTATTTATCGACACATGAGAGTCGGTTAAAGCAAAGCATTAAACTCAGTGTCTTTTCCTCCCTTACTCAGGGCATTGTGGCGGTGGTGGCGACCTCTGTCGTATTGATCGTGTTGAATCTCTCCTCTCGTTATTTTAAATTAAGCCAGTTGTGGCTGGAGCGAGGCGCATTTTTATTGCTTGCCGGGTTAGGGCTCTATTGGATCTATCAAGGTAGCCGCTTGCGGAAAAAACCATCGACAACCATTTTTCAAATTAACAAACTTACGCCGCTTTCTTCTTCACAAACTTCTTCAAAAATTTCTTCGCAAAGTGCGGTCAAAAATCACCGCACTTTTTCCACGGAACACGCCCACGCTCATGTCTGCGCCTGTGGTCATCAGCATTTACCCAATGCCCAACAATTAAAAAAAGCCGAAGATTGGAAATCGCAGTTACTGGTGATTTTAAGCATTGGTATGCGCCCTTGTAGCGGTGCTATCTTTGTGCTCTTTTTATCTTATATGCTGGATATTTACCTATGGGGCGTGGTGGCGACTTTGGCAATGTCATTAGGAACAGGGTTGATGTTGGCGCTTTTTGCGGCGCTCGTAAAATACACAAGACATCTGGCGATCACGCTTGGGAATTGGTACGGCAAAGGTTTTACACGTTATCACAGTGAGGCATTGATGAAACTGGTAGCAGGTGGCATTATGCTGTTCTTTGCGCTGGCTTTGCTTTATGGCACAACATTGCCGATGAGTGGAGGCGCGGTGTTATTTGCGAGATGATAGAAAAACAAAAAGGATTCAGCAGAAAAAAATAAGCCCATAAGGAGGCTATGGGCTCAAAATCTTTTGGAAATTACTGTTTTTATAAAAGGAGACAAATAAAAACGATTGAACCAAAAGACAAAAAATTGGCTCCTCCTGCTGGACTTGAACCAGCGACATATGGATTAACAGTCCACCGTTCTACCGACTGAACTAAGGAGGAATAATTCAGTATCATTTGGTATCAAAAGATAGGTGGCGTATGTTACTTATCCGAACATATCTTGTCAACACCCTAAAGAAAAATTTTTTACTTTTTTAGCGTCAATTTTCTATCCACAAAGTCTGTGGATAAGTTTGTGAGTTATTATTTTAAAAATCCTGCCATCCCCGATAAAATCAGGCTTTATTGAAATCCAAGATAAAATTGATTGTAAAATGACATTTTTTTATTTTTCAAATAGTTAACAAAAATCTAGAGAAATTTTTAAAAATTTTTTATAAATTTGTGATTTCGGCCACTTGACAAATATAACTCTGTGTAAAACTTCATTTTTTATCACTCAATTTGGAGTGAGAAATGTGTTAAAATGCGCGGCATTTAGAATATACCGTAAAAAATGACCGCACTTTATGTCAGAGAAAATTAATACCAAACCTTTCATTCTTCATTCCGATTTCAAACCTTCCGGCGATCAGCCACAGGCAATTGCCAAACTCGCCGAAAATTTAGAAGACGGCTTGGCTCACCAAACCTTACTGGGCGTTACCGGTTCTGGAAAAACCTTTACCATTGCCAATGTGATAGCAAAGTTAAACCGACCGGCCATGTTGCTTGCGCCGAATAAAACCCTTGCGGCGCAGCTTTATGCGGAAATGAAAGCGTTTTTTCCTGAAAATGCGGTGGAATATTTCGTCTCTTACTATGATTATTATCAGCCGGAAGCCTATGTGCCGAGCAGTGATACCTTCATTGAAAAAGATGCGTCTATTAACGATCAAATCGAGCAAATGCGCTTGTCTGCCACGAAATCTTTTCTGGAACGGCGGGATACTATCGTGGTTGCCTCCGTCTCAGCTATTTACGGTTTGGGTGACCCCGATTCTTACTTACAAATGATGTTGCATTTGCAACAAGGGGCAATAATCAATCAGCGTCAGATTTTGGCGAAGTTGGCAGAATTGCAATATACGCGTAACGATCAGGCGTTTCAGCGCGGTACATTTCGTGTGCGTGGGGAAATTATCGATATTTTCCCGGCAGAATCTGATGAACGCGCAGTACGTATTGAATTATTTGATGATGAAATTGAGCGTTTAAGTTTATTCGATCCGCTCACAGGAAGCAGTTTTGGTGCCGTGCCACGTTTCACCGTGTATCCGAAAACACACTACGTCACACCACGCGAGCGCATTTTAGATGCTATTGAAAAAATCAAAGTGGAACTGGCGCAACGACGGGAATATTTCATTAAAGAGAATAAATTGTTAGAAGAACAACGCATTAGCCAACGTACTCAATTTGATATTGAAATGATGAACGAATTGGGCTATTGCTCGGGGATTGAAAACTACTCGCGTTATTTGTCGGGCAGAAAGGAAGGCGAACCGCCGCCGACCTTATTTGACTATATGCCGTCTGACGCCATTTTAATTATTGACGAATCTCACGTTACCGTGCCGCAAATCGGCGGTATGTATCGCGGTGACCGTTCTCGTAAAGAAACGTTGGTGGAATATGGCTTCCGTTTGCCTTCAGCGCTGGATAACCGCCCGTTGCGTTTTGAGGAATTTGAACGTTTGGCTCCGCAAACCATCTATGTTTCGGCTACCCCGGGGCCTTATGAGCTAGAAAAATCCGGTGCAGAAATTATCGATCAGGTTGTGCGTCCAACAGGCTTACTCGATCCGCAAATTGAAATTCGCCCGGTGTCTATTCAAGTGGATGATTTGCTTTCTGAAGCGCGTCAAAGAGCGGATAAAAATGAGCGTGTTTTAGTGACAACGCTGACCAAAAAAATGGCGGAAGATTTAACGGATTATTTAGATGAACACGGCATTCGCGTGCGTTATTTGCACTCCGATATTGATACGGTGGAGCGTGTGGAAATTATCCGTGATTTGCGCCTAGGCGAATTTGATGTGTTGGTCGGGATTAACTTATTACGGGAAGGCTTGGATATTCCCGAAGTGTCCCTCGTTGCGATTTTAGATGCAGACAAAGAAGGCTTCTTGCGCTCCGAACGTTCTTTAATTCAAACCATCGGACGTGCTGCACGAAACTTAAATGGTAAAGCGATTTTGTATGCGGACAGCATCACCAAGTCTATGGAAAAAGCCATTACGGAAACTAATCGTCGCCGTGAAAAACAAACGAAATACAATGAAGATCACGGCATTGTGCCGCAGGCGTTAAATAAAAAAGTGGGCGAATTGTTAGACATCGGTCAGGGCGCCAATCAAAAAGCAAAAGCCAATAAACAACGCGGAAAAATGGTGGCAGAACCGACCGCACTTTATGCCGTGCCGACATCACCGAAAGAATATCAACAACAAATCAAGAAACTGGAACAGCAAATGTATAAATTTGCGCAAGATTTGGAATTTGAAAAAGCCGCTGCGGTGCGCGATCAATTACAGCAATTACGGGAAAGTTTTATGCTATCAGGCGAGTAAAAGTGCGGTCGTTTTCAAGGGCAAATTTTTCTTGATGAGGCAGGCGGCGGATTTTTGCAGACATCAAAAATTCGCTTATAATACACCGCACTTTTTACCTAAACGGTAAGCGAATAATCTATGAAATTAACAGCACATAATAAAACACTCGATCTTTCTACCCCTAAAATTATGGGGATCCTCAATTTCACCCCGGATTCTTTTTCTGATAGCGGTAAATTTTTCCAATTAGACAAGGCGTTGTTCCAAGTAGAAAGGATGTTGAATCAAGGCGCATCGATTATTGATATTGGAGGAGAATCAACCCGCCCGATGGCAGCAGAAGAGGTGACGTTAGAAGAGGAACTTGAGCGGGTTGTTCCTTTAGTTGAGGCGGTAAGAAAACGGTTCGATTGCTGGATTTCGGTGGATAGCTCCAAAGCGCAGGTGATGCAAGAGGCCGCTAAGGTGGGCATGGATCTGATTAATGATATTCGTGCTTTGCAAGAACCGGATGCATTACAAACTGCCGTTCGTTTGGCATTGCCGGTGTGCATTATGCATATGCAAGGGCAACCGCGAACAATGCAGCTTAATCCGCATTACGATGATGTGGTGGCGGATGTTTTAAAATTTATGCAGCAGAGAACGGAACAATGTTTGGCTTCCGGAATCAAAAAAGAGAATCTGATTTGGGATCCTGGCTTTTGTTTTGGCAAAAGCGTGCAACATAATTATTGTTTGTTACAACAATTTTCTGTTTTCTGTGAACAAGGGTATCCGGTGTTGGCGGGAATTTCCCGTAAATCTATGATTGGTGCCGTGTTGGATAAGCCTGTAGAACAACGGACAGTGGGTAGTGTGGCTGCCGCATTAATTGCTGCGATGAAAGGCGCCAGCATTTTGCGTGTGCATGATGTCGGTGAAACGGCCGATGCGCTTAAAATTTGGCTGGCAACGAAAAATGCTTAAATACGTAGTTGTGCTGTCGGAGGCTAGCTGTGTCATCGGAAGAACGATAGCATAAAATAATATTTTTATTGAGAAGGAATTGAAACATGGCTGAACGTAAATATTTTGGGACGGATGGTGTGCGTGGCAAAGTCGGTAGCCATCCGATTACGCCTGATTTTGTTTTAAAACTCGGTTGGGCTGCTGGTAAAGTGCTAGCGACACAAGGATCTCGCGTCGTGCTGATTGGTAAAGATACCCGAATTTCGGGCTATATGCTTGAGTCTGCCCTTGAGGCCGGTTTGGCAGCAGCCGGTTTATCTGCCGCATTTACCGGCCCGATGCCAACCCCGGCGATTGCTTATTTAACCCGCACTTTCCGCGCGGAAGCCGGTATCGTGATTTCCGCTTCCCATAATCCGTATTATGACAATGGGATTAAATTCTTTTCTACACAAGGGACGAAATTACCCGATGATGTGGAGGAAGCCATCGAAGCCATGTTGGAGCAACCGATGGACTGTGTTGAATCTGCTGAATTAGGTCGCGCCAGCCGAATTAAAGATGCTGCAGGCCGTTATATTGAATTCTGTAAAAGTACGTTTCCGGCTCACTTGAGTTTAGAGGGATATAAAATTGTAGTGGATTGTGCCAATGGCGCAACCTACCATATTGCGCCGAATGTTATGCGTGAATTAGGCGCGGAAGTCATTGAAATTGGCACCCATCCGAATGGCATGAATATTAATGAAAAATGCGGTGCAACGGATATTAAAGCGTTGCAACAAAAAGTGTTAGAAGTAAAAGCGGATGTCGGTTTAGCGTACGATGGTGATGGCGACCGTTTAATTATGGTGGATCATCTCGGGAATAAAGTCGATGGTGACCAAATATTATTTATTATTGCGCGTGAAGCCTTGCGCGAAGGGCGTTTGCAAGGCGGTGTCGTAGGCACCTTAATGAGCAATATGAGTCTTGAGCTTGCCTTAAAACAATTAGCCATTCCGTTTGTGCGCGCCAATGTGGGCGACCGTTATGTGTTGGAACAAATGCAAGAACGCGGTTGGGGCTTAGGCGGTGAAAACTCGGGGCATATTATTATTGCTGATCGCAATACGACCGGTGATGGCATTATCGCTTCTTTAGCCGTGTTGACGGCAATGGTAAAACATCATTTGTCGCTGAACGAATTAGCCGATGCCGTCAAATTATTCCCACAAGTGTTAATTAATGTACGTTTTGCCGGGGGGAATAACCCATTAGAAAGCGACGCCGTGAAAGCGGTGGCTGCCGAGGTTGAAAAGCGCTTGGCCGGCAAAGGGCGTATTTTACTGCGTAAATCAGGTACTGAGCCGTTAATTCGCGTAATGGTGGAATGTGAAGACGGCGCATTGGCTCAGCAATGTGCAGAAGAAATCGCGGAAGCGGTGAAGGCCAATTAATCTTTAAGGTCGTTGCAAATGCATTTATTTATTATGCGTCATGGCGAAGCGGAATTGATGGCGAACTCGGATAAAGCGCGCCATCTTAACGCTAACGGCAGAGAGCAATCCCGACTTCAAGGAATGTGGCTAAAATCCACCGCACTTGAGTTCGATAAAGTCTTGGTGAGCCCTTATACCCGTGCTTTAGAAACCTTTGATGAAATTAATCAGGTTTTTGAGCAACAACTTTCCGATAAATTGGAAGTGTGGGAAGGCATTACGCCTTATGGTGATTCCGGCTTGGTGAGTTCTTATGTGGCTTTGTTGAAAAAAGAAGGGCATTGCAATCTCCTGCTGATCTCTCATTTGCCTTTAGTCGGTGATATTGTGAAAGAATTGTGCGGTCGAAATCCGGCGAGTTTTTATCCGGGCGCCATTGTCGATATTCATTGGGATAACGATCAGCCGAAGGTAAACGACGTAAAATATGTGAGTAAAATTGCGTAAATTCGGTTTCTTTTTATGCTGTTTTACGACAGACTATGGTCTGCTTTACGAATTGATGACGTAAAGCATTTCTATTTAATTATTAATATGCATTAGGAGCTACAATGAAAAAATCACTCTTAGCCGCTTTAGTTTTAGGCGCAACATTCAGTATGACCGGTTGTGATGACAGCAAAACCTCACAGCACGTTGAACAGGCAAAAGCCAGTGTGTCTGAAGCAAAAGACGCGGTTGTGAATGCCGCAAAAGACATGAAAAACAGCACAACAGATGCTGTAAAAGACGCGCAAGCCGTTGCTGCAGAAAAAATGGATGCGATGGCAGCGAAAGCCGGTGAAATGAAAGATGCCGCCGCTAAAAAAATGTCCGCGGCTAAAGACGCTGCCACGGAAAAAATGGATTCTATGGCAACGAAAGCTGGCGAAATGAAAGATGCCGCCGCTGAAAAGATGTCCGCAGCCAAAGACGCTGCGTCTGAAAAAATGGATGCAATGAAAACCAAAGCCGGTGAAATGAAAGAATCTATGGCAACCAAAGCGGGAGAAATGAAAGAGGCCGCTGCGGCGAAAATGGATTCCATGGCAACTAAAGCAACAGAAATGAAAGACGCTGCGGCAGAAAAAGCGAATCAGGCGGCGGATGCCGTATCTGAAAAAGCGGCAGAATTTAAAAATGCCGTGAAGCATGAAGTTGAAGGCAAGTAAAGCAGAAAACTATTCTGTAACAAGGGGGAGAAATCCCCCTTTTTTCTTGCTCTAAATTGAATGCGTCAAAAAATGGCATTTCACGTCAAAATCAAACAGCGTTTCATTTAAACGGTATGCCTGTTTTAATGCAGGTCCGCAGGAATTTGACCCAATGCCACTCATTTTGTAATCAATACACAGCACAGTACTGCTGCTTTCGGCAAGATCATCGTGATGCTTTTTCATTGCCAATTCTTCTTGGCGATAAGGCGAAAGATTGAAACTAAACGGTGTGGTTGCCGTGATAAAAATCTGCCGATTTTCTGACCGCACGTTAACGTAAGAACAGCCATAATGGCTACCATTTTCCTGTGGCTTCAAATAAGGCACATGATTTTGCCGAACCGTGGTGTGATAATGACCTAACAGGGAAGACTGATGTTTATCAATATAGCTTTCTGTTGGGCCATAACCGAAATATTCAGCCTGTTGATAGGCGTGATCTAAACAGAAACGTAAACCAAAACGCGGTAAGAAAGGCAAGTGCGGTGCTTTTTCCCCATGAATTTTGATGTGTAATGTGCCAAATTCATCTAGGCGATAGATGACGTCTAAGGTTAAAATTCGAGCCTTGGATACCGCCACTAATGCTGATTTGACTTTAATTTCGACCGCACTTTCATATTGTGTCACATGGCATTCATAGGCGCGAGTGATTGCGCGATCGTATCCAGCCGCTTGCCAGTGCGCGTTGATTAAGCCATCGTTATCCAAAGGCGCGCGCCAAATATTGAAATCCAACGGCTGTTGCAACAAGGATTTGCCCTGATGGAAAACCTGCTGCAAAATGCCCTTTTGCTTATCAAACACATAACAATGATCTTGTTGTTGTACACGAATATGCTTGGTATCTTCCTGTACCGAAAACGTGGCTTTTGTTGGTGGCTCAACGCCCAATGGCGGCATGATTGGCAATCTTGGGCGATGAAAAAGATTGAGTTGATCGAAGCCTAAAATATATGTCGCCGGCACGAAATCGGTGGCTCGACATTGTTCGTAGAATAAGGTTAACAACCATAAATTGCCGTTATCCGCAGGCAGTTCCAGTGGCAAAAGTGCGGTGTGTTTTGGCGCAATTTGGAGTCTGTTTATTTTGCCTTCTTGCATGACAATGCCATTTTCTGAAAGTTGATAGCGAATGCTTAAGCACTCGGCGGTATTCGTGAAATCCCAATAATTGGTCAACCACACCTTGCCGTCTTTTAACTGCGCGCGAATAGGACGTTGTACGTTTTTTAGCTCTAATAAGTTACTTTGAATTTGACGATCTGCCGTCACCAAACCATCAGCGCAGAAATTTCCATCATTGGGGACATCACCAAAATCACCACCGTAACCCATGCGGTCGGTTCCTGCCAAATAGGGCGAATGGTTGCACCATTCCCACACAAAACCACCACAGGCACCGGGGTATTTTTGCATCGCGAGGAAATAATCTTCCGCATCGCCGCAAGAATTGCCCATCGCGTGCAAATATTCGCAAAAGATATAAGGTTTGCGATTTTGTGGATAGGCAAAATAGGCGTCCATGTCTTCGGGGGCCGTGTACATTTCACTGTGCAAGTCTAAATTTGAGGTGTCATTTTGATGGGCGGAATGCTGGAAAATCGCATTTTCATAATGGACTAAACGGCTGGGATCACGCGCTTTCACCCAGGCGGCGGCCGCTTCAAAATTTTCACCGTAGCCGCTTTCATTGCCGAGTGACCAAATCACCACCGAAGTGCGGTTTTTATCCCGCTCCACATTGGCATAGGTGCGGTCTAAAATCGCGTTTTTAAATTCAGGCGCGCGAGCCGTGTAACAATAATTGTCAATCGTTTGTTGTCGAATGGCATCCTGATCGATGTCAGTTTTCACGCCAAGTAAAATGCTGCTTTCCGGTGTCGGCACATACACGGCATTGGTGCCATGAGATTCAATATCGCTTTCGGCAATGACATAAAAACCGTATTGGTCGCAGAGTTCGGTAAACCAAGGTGCATTGGGATAATGTGCTGTGCGGATGGCATTGAAATTATGCTGTTTCATTAGGCGTAAATCCTGCAATGCCTGCTCACGATGAATTACATAACCGGTGCGTGGGTCGCTGTCATGTCGATTGACCCCTTTAAATTTAATCGCTTGCCCATTGAACAATAAAACGCCATTTTTTACCTCAATTTTACGCAAGCCTATACGCTGACAAATCACCTCTGAACCATAACGAAAAACTAGCGTGTAAAGATTTGGTTGTTCGGCATTCCACAAGATCGGCTGAGCAAGAAAACATTCGAAATCTTGACCGCACTTTTCCGCCACTAAATGCTGTTTGGGATCAAAGAGTTGCCAATGAATGTCTTGCCCATGATGATCAGAGAAAACACACTCCACCGTGATATTCGCTGCCGTGAAATAATCGTTTAATGCCGTTTTTATAAAGAAATCCTGTAAATAATGGGCTTCCCGTTCCAACATATAAACATCACGGAAAATGCCCGACATTCGGAATTTATCTTGATCTTCCAAATAACTGCCATCACACCATTTCAGCACGATGACCGTAATGTTATTTTCGCCAGACTGTAAATAATTCGTTACATCAAATTCTGAGGTGCAATGACTGATTTGGCTATAACCCACAAATTGTTCGTTGAGATATAAAAACAAGCAACTGTCCACGCCTTCAAAATTCAGCAAATAACGCTTATTGGCTTTGGGTGTCAAGTTCAATTGACGTTGATACCAACCGCATGGGTTTTGTTGCGGAACATAAGGCGGATCAAAGGGAAAAGGATAATTGACATTGGTGTATTGATGTTGATCGTATCCGTGATTCTGCCAATTTGACGGCACGGGAAGCTGACTATTTGGAGTGAGTTGAAGGAAGTTTTCCGGCAGATCCCAATAGCTTGAAAAATACTGAAACTGCCAATTTCCGTTTAAAGGAATGAAATAATCTGAATATTCTCTGGGATTTTCTACCGCACTTTTATGTGTCGCATGAGGAATAAAATAGGCATGGTGCGGCGTAGTATTAATGTGGAGTATGGAAAGGTCTTGAAAATAATGAGGCAATGACATAATGCACCTTAAAAACAACGAATTGTGAAACCAATATACGCAATTTCTCCGCTCAATTTTAGACAAAATGGTAATTTTGTGATTTAAATCACAATCTTTATTTTACAGAGTGTAAAATTTACAATACAATCAGTGTCAATTTTAAAATACACAACAAGGAACATCTATGAATAAAACAGTGGGAAGTACGCTGCTCGTGGCAGGTACCATGATTGGCGCAGGCATGTTAGCCATGCCGTTAACCTCCGCCGGCATTGGCTTTGGCGCGACCTTATTTCTTTTGCTTGGGCTTTGGACGCTGTTAACCTTCAGTGCGTTGCTGTTCGTTGAGCTTTACCAAACCGCACCAAGTGACGCCGGCATCGGCACGCTGGCAGAGCAGTATTTCGGTCGCCCGGGACGGATTGTTTCCACCGCCGTATTAATTGTCTTTTTATACGCGCTCATTGCCGCCTACATCAGTGGTGGCGGTTCTTTGTTGACCGATACACTGCCAACCATCGTTGATCGTGACACGACCGGCAAAGTCGCCGTATTGATTTTTACCCTTTTCTTCGGCGCGTTTATCATTATCGGTACGCACAGCGTAGATAAAATTAACCGCGTGTTGTTCTTTGTGATGATTGCCACGTTCGTGATGGTGTTAAGTTTGATGTTGCCGGAAATTAAACTCGACAACTTGATGGCAATGCCCATTGATAATGCGCTGATCATTTCTGCCAGCCCGGTATTTTTCACCGCATTTGGTTTCCACGGATCTATTCCAAGCTTAAACAAATACCTCGGTGGCAATGTCAAAGCCTTGCGTATTTCCATTTTAGTAGGTTCCGGTATCACCTTGTTCGCCTACATTTTATGGCAACTCTCCACCCACGGTTTGCTCACACAAAACGAGTTTCTACAAATCTTGCAACAAGATGCCACGTTGAACGGCTTAGTCACCGCTACCTTAACCATTACCCAAAGCAGTATGATGGCAAACGCCGTGAAGATCTTCTCCACCTTGGCGTTAATCACCTCATTCTTGGGCGTGGGACTTGGCTTACTAGAATGTATTGAGGACTTATTAAAACGTTCTTTTAACATCAATGCAGGGCGTTTTTCCTTAGGGTTAATGACGTTCATCCCACCAATCGTCTTCGCCTTATTTTACCCACAAGGTTTCATTTTAGCGTTAGGCTACGCGGGTCAAATGTTTGCGTTCTACGCCGTCGTTCTTCCGGTTTCGCTGGTATGGAAAGCGCGCCGCATTCACCCGAATTTGCCATATAAAGTCTGGGGTGGCAAAGTCACATTAATGCTCGTTTTGGTCCTTGGCGTCATCATTACCTCCATCCCATTCGCCATCCGCGCCGGCTATCTACCGTTTGTAGTGGGTTAAAATCACCTAAAAAACAAACCGCACTTTGATCGGTGTAATCAAAGTGCGGTTTTTATCAACAATTAGATTCTGCTAAATTTTTCTTATTATCGGCAATTACGCCAAGATTTTGTCTAATGCTTTGCTGACATCTTCTACTTTTTGCGTGCCGTCTAAGCGGAAATATTAGGTGTTGCCCGCTTTGGCTTCTGCTTGGTAGTAATCCACTAATGGTTTGGTGGTGTTGTGATACACTTTCAAGCGGTCTAACACGGTTTCCGGTTTGTCATCGGCACGGATAATCAAATCTTCACCGGTTACGTCATCTTTGCCTTCCACTTTCGGTGGGTTGTAAACGATGTGGTAAGAACGACCGGAAGGTTGGTGTACACGACGACCGCTCATGCGTTCTACGATCACTTCATCCGGCACATCAAATTCTAGTACATAATCAATGGCGATGCCGGCAGATTTCAAGGCGTCTGCTTGGGGAATCGTACGAGGGAAACCGTCAAGTAAGAAACCTTTGGCGCAGTCTGCTTGGGCTACGCGTTCTTTCACTAAGGAAATGATTAAATCATCCGGCACTAATTGACCGGCGTCCATTAAGGTTTTCGCTTGTTTGCCTAATTCGGTGCCGGCTTTGATCGCAGAGCGTAACATGTCGCCCGTGGAAATTTGCGGGATGGCAAATTTATTCATGATGAATTGTGCTTGTGTGCCTTTTCCTGCGCCCGGTGCGCCTAATAGAATAATTTTCATGTTGTCCTCTTTTTTAAATGAAAAATAACTGAAAAAACCACCGCACTTTTCCGCTAATGGGAAGAAAGTGCGGTCATTTTTGAAAATGTTTTATTAATCGTGGCGTATGGTTGCTTAATTCCCTAAAAATGTCAATTGCCAGCATTCGGCGTGGTGACTTTTTCATTCCACGGTGCAACCCAGCATAAGCAGAGCATGCCCGGGATGGCTAAAAATAAGCAAATCCAGAAGAAATGATAGTAGCCTACCGCTGCAACGATTTCGCCGGAAAGCGCACCGAGCCCTTTGCTCGGTAAGGCGGCAAGGCTGGTAAATAACGCCAATTGAGTCGCCGTATAAAGCGGGTTGGTTTCCCGTGCCATAAAGGCAACAAACGCCGCTGTGCCAAGCCCCACGCCAATGTATTCACCACAAATCACAATGCCGAGTTTTAAGCGAGCTGCGTTATCGACAACGTGGAAATAATCAAATCCGGCAAGCCAAATAAAGCCGCCGATAGTAATCAGCTGAATAAAACCAAAGACCCAAAGCGCGCGGTTAATGCCGAGACGCAACATCACAATACCGCCTGCCATACCGGCAATAATGCTCGACCACAACGCGGTGCTTTTTACCACTAAGGCAATGTCGGTTTTGCTAAAGCCCATGTCCACGATGAATTTACTTTGTAACGTGGTGGCAAGGGCATCGCCGAATTTATACAGAAAGAGAAACGCGATAAAACCGAGACCGGCATAAATGCCTTTACGTTGGAAAAATTCTTGTAGCGGAATGGTAAAAGCTTGATAGAAGGGCTGCTTGTTTTGATGTATTTGAATTTGTGGCTCGCGGCTTAAAAAGAAGGTCATAAATAGCCCGCACAGCATGAAAAGTGCGGTCAATAAAAACACCGTTTCCCATGGCAGGAACGTGGCGAGATACAATGACAGTCCACCGGGAATCAAGCCTGCAATGCGATAAGCGTTAATGTGAATCGTGTTGCCTAAGCCCAATTCGTTATCGCGCAAAATTTCCCGTCGATAGGCATCCAACACAATGTCTTGAGTGGCGGACATAAAGGCGATGAACGTAGCCAGAAAAATAACCATTTGCATTTGTTCTTTTGGATCGTATAAACCGATGAGGTAAAGACTCAGCAGAAGCAAGAGTTGGGAAATGGCGAGCCAACTGCGACGGCGACCGAGAAATCGAGGAAAATAGCGATCCAGCAAGGGTGCCCACAAAAATTTGAGCGTGTAGGGTAGGGTGACTAAGGTAAAAGCCCCGATGGTTTGCACACTAATGCCATTATCCGACAACCAAATCGGTAACATTTGCAGCAGCACGAAAAGTGGCAAACCGGAGCTAAAACCAGTAAAGACACAAATCAGCATATTGCGGCTGAAAATTTGGGTGGCGAGAGAAGGCTTAATCGATTGTTCTGTCATCATGATTTCAGGGGGATTTTATTCAACGGCAATTTCTTTAATGCGGAGTTCATCGCCGCTTTGTCGTTGTAAATGCGCGCTGTCACAATTTGGGCACGTGCTGTTATAGGCTTGAATTTCGACCAGTTGTTTGCAATCCCAACACCAAGCTTTGGCAGGAATAGAAATTAAATGAAGCTTAAAATTTTCCGCCGGTGTACCTTGTGCCGCCATTTCAAAGCCAAATTCCAACGCACTGGGTTCAATGCAAGAAAGAGCACCGACCTCCAGCCAGAGGTCGGTGACTTTGTTGACATTGTGTTGTTTGCATTGCTGCTCAACAATTTCAATGATGTTTTGACACAAAGAGAGTTCGTGCATGAGGCTTAATCCCGATAGCCTTTCGGGTTATTTTTTTGCCAATTCCAGGTGTCTTTCATCATTTGAGCTAAGCTACGTTCTGCTTTCCAGCTCAATTCTTTGGCAGCAAGGCTCGGATCAGAATAGCAAGTGGCAATGTCGCCCGGACGACGATCCACTAATTTATAAGGAATTTGAATGTCATTGGCTTGTTCAAAGGCTTTTACCATATCTAATACGGAATAGCCTACGCCGGTGCCTAAGTTATAAATGTGCAAGCCGGCATCGTCTTGATGGCGATCCAACGCTTTTAAGTGGCCAATCGCCAAATCCACCACATGAATATAATCACGCACGCCGGTGCCGTCATGGGTGTCGTAATCGCTACCGAATACGGAAAGTTGTGGCAATTTTCCGATTGCCACTTGGCTGATGTAAGGTAATAGATTGTTTGGAATGCCATTCGGATCTTCACCAATCAAACCGCTTTCATGGGCACCGACCGGATTGAAATAGCGCAAAATGGTCATGCTGAATTTTGGTTCGGCTTTGGCGATATCGCGTAGGATTTGTTCCACCATAAATTTAGAGGTGCCGTATGGGTTAGTTGTGCCGCCTACTTTGCAGTTTTCGGTAATCGGAATGATTTCAGGATCACCGTAAACGGTGGCGGAAGAACTGAAGACGAAATTCCACACGCCGGCTTTTTTCATTTCTTGTAATAAAACCAATGAGCCGGTGACGTTGTTCATATAGTATTCAGCAGGTTTTTGCACGCTTTCGCCGACGGCCTTTAACCCGGCGAAGTGAATGACGGAATGAATCGGATTTTCAGCAAAGATTTTTTGTAACAAGTCGCGATCTAACACATCGCCTTCATAAAATTTTACACTCTTGCCGGTGATTTGTTTCACACGTTCTAAGGATTTTGGCGAAGAGTTGCAAAGATTGTCTAACACTACAACATCTTTGCCGGCATTTAATAATTCGACGACAGTATGCGAACCGATATAACCGGCACCGCCGGTGACTAGAATGGACATTTTAATTTCCCCTTATTGCGAATATAACTCATAGAAATTGTGTGCTAGTATAACACTGTTTTTAAATCAAAACATGAGACGGATTAGTCGCTTATTTATTCTTGGGAGGAAACTATGAATTGGTATTTGCATGTACTCAAAAACTATGCCACGTTTTCAGGACGGGCAAGACGAAAAGAATATTGGATGTTCTTTTTAATCAGTGCACTAATCAGCATTGTATTGACGCTGTTGGATATCTTGCTAGGAACGTATAGCGTGGAATATGAAGCCGGGCTTTTTAGCGGACTGTATTCATTGCTGATTCTGATCCCGAGTATCGCAGTTGTCGTTCGCCGTTTACATGATACGGATCGAAGCGGATGGTGGATTTTAATTTCATTAATTCCTCTTATCGGTGTTATTGTGTTGTTTGTGTTTATGTGTTTGGATAGTCAGCCGGGAACAAATCGTTTCGGCGTGAACCCAAAAGAAGCTGCATCACAAACGCTTCCTGCGGTCGAAACAGATCGTTTTATCAGCTAATTATCAGTGCGTAGCGTGCAACTTGTTGCACGATTGATTAACCTCGGTTCGCAATTCATGTAGTGTGCATCTTGATGTACGACCAAACCACGCACGGAACGTTATTTAACCCTTTCGGGTATTCATGATTTCGTGCGTAGCGTGCATCTTGATGCACGACAAACCGCGCACGGAACGTTATTTAACCCTTTCGGGCATTCACGATTTCGTGTGTAGCGTGCAACTTGTTGCACGAATGATTAACCTCGATGCATAATTCACGATTTCATGTGTAGCGTGCATCTTGATGCACGATCAAATCACGTACGGAACGTTATTTGCCCCTTTCGGGCATTCATGATTTCGTGCTACGATTCTAATTTTTTATTCAAATAGAGAGAAGGCGAGAAGCATATTCGCTTTCTCTTTTTTATTTCTTGCGCAAACGTTTACTTCTTTTGGCGTTGCGGTAAAATACCGCCCTCTTTTTTCAACGACAAATTAAAAGGTAATTTCATGTCATCTTCTCCATCTTCCGCTTTAGAAAAACGCTTTGAGTTGACTAAACGCGGTTCTACCGTGCGTAAGGAAATTGTTGCCGGTTTAACCACTTTCCTCGCGATGGTGTATTCCGTTATTGTGGTGCCGAACATGTTAAGTGCGGCGGGGTTTCCGGCAGAATCGGTGTTTATTGCCACCTGTTTAGTGGCCGGTTTAGGCTCGATTTTAATTGGCTTTTGGGCGAATGCGCCCATGGCAATCGGCTGTGCCATTTCGTTAACTGCATTTACCGCATTTAGCTTGGTTATCCAACAAAAAGTGAGTATTCCGGTCGCCTTAGGTGCGGTCTTTTTAATGGGGATTTTCTTCACGCTCATTTCTGCCACAGGGATTCGCGCTTGGATTTTGCGTAACTTACCGGTGGGTATTGCGCACGGTGCAGGAATTGGTATCGGTTTATTCTTGCTTTTAATTGCTGCAAACGGAGTAGGGCTTGTGGTGAGCAACCAAGCCGGTTTGCCGGTAAAATTGGGCGAGTTCACTGCGTTTCCGGTGATGATGTCATTAATTGGTTTGGCGTTAATTATCGGCTTAGAAAAAATGCAAGTGAAAGGCGGTATTTTATGGGTGATCATTGCGATTACCGTAGTCGGCTTAATTTTCGATCCGAATGTGACCTTTAACGGCCAAGTCTTCAAAATACCAAGTTTCGGTGAAGAGTCTTTATTCTTGCAATTAGACATCATGGGCGCATTACAACCGGCCATTTTACCGGTGGTGTTCGCTTTAGTGATGACTGCGGTATTTGATGCCACAGGTACCATCCGCGCAGTGGCGGGACAAGCGGATTTATTGGATAAAGACGGTCAAATCATTAATGGCGGTAAAGCCTTAACGTCCGACTCCGTAAGTAGCTTATTCTCCGGTATTTTCGGCACAGCACCGGCAGCCGTGTATATCGAATCCGCAGCAGGGACTGCCGCGGGCGGTAAAACCGGTATCACTGCCATCGTTGTTGGCGTATTGTTCCTGTTGATGTTGTTTTTCCAACCATTAGCGTTTTTAGTGCCAAACTATGCAACAGCACCGGCGTTAATGTACGTGGGATTATTGATGTTAAGCAACGTCAGCAAATTGGATTTTGACGATTTCGTTGGCGCCATGAGTGGTTTGATTTGCGCGGTGTTTATTGTGTTAACGGCAAATATTGTGACCGGTATTATGTTGGGCTTTGCCGCATTGGTGATTGGCCGTGTGGTGAGTGGCGATTTCAAACGCTTAAATATCGGCACCGTTGTGATTGCCGTTGTTTTAGTGGCTTTCTACGCTTGCCGTTGGGCGATTTAATTCAGCCGATAAAGACAACAAAGGCGCATTTTTATGCGCCTTTTTGTTTGCCTTAATGTTGAAAAACAGTGAAAAAACCCACCGCACTTTGTAGCTTATCATCGTAGAAGATGAGCGGAATGCGTTGGCGTTGCCAAGGGGCGACGTTCAACTGTTGCCACACTTTTTTAATGTCTTTATTTATGCCGTTTGGGGTTAATTTCACCTTACCCGAATAACGAAATCGAATCCAAACTTTCGTTCCCTCTAAAGGTAAAGCCAAGGTTTCTTTATGTGCGTTGTCTTTTTCATCCTGCCAAAGTGCGGTCATTTTTTCGGTTGTTTTTTGTAGCAACAGCGTGCCTAAATGATCCGGCAAGGACATAGGGTGATCAAATGTTGCCTCAACATATTCCTGTGAAATATCGTTAAATATCGGCGTGAGAAATAAACGGTGTTGATAGCGACGGACAATGTTATCGCCTAGGCGAAATTGCGGTTGTGCATCGTCTTTCGTGAAAATGACATCCGAAATAATTTGTTCTAATTGCACGAGAGAGGGGAGGGTAACGCCCCAATCTTGCAACCATAAGCGTAACAAGGCGCGTTGTTTCACAGAGGAATAGTCAGCGAAATGTTGCAGGTTAAAAGTGCGGTCATTTTTCACGATGTTTTTTTGATATTCTTCCGCTAGCAGCTCATTAAGCAGTTGCTGTTGTTCATAACAATGTTGTGCGGAACGTTGCACTGCCGAATCAAAATGCGCCCAGCGTTGGCGCAATTCAGGCAATACGATGTTACGCAGGAAATTGCGATCGTATTGATTATCCTCGTTACTTTCATCCTCAATCCAACTCAGACCTTGCTGTTGTACAAACGCCAGCAATTGTTGGCGGCTAAAATTCAATAGAGGGCGAAAAATGGGCACACCGTAAACGTTGCTTTTTGGTGGCATGGCACCTAAGCCTTGTACGCCACTGCCGCGTTTTAGGGCAAGGAAAAAGGTTTCCGTTTGATCTTGTTGATGGTGTGCTGTGACGAGCCATTCAGTCGGTAAAATTTGCTGTGCAATGGCTTCATAACGGGCTTGGCGGGCACCTGCCTCAATGCCGTTTTCTGTGCTGACGTTCACGTGTTGAATTTGCAATGGAATATGGAATTGACGACACATTTGTTGACAATGGGCTGACCAAGCATCGGCATGGGTGCTTAATCCGTGATGAATATGAATGGCGCGAAGTTGAAAGTGCGGTTGCTTTTCACGGAGTTTCGCAAATAACGCGAGCAGTGCGGTGGAATCCAAACCTCCGCTAAACCCGATAAGAAAGTGAGTTTGGTTTGGTGCAAATCGTTGTAATTGCTGTGAAAAACAGTCGAGGAGCATAGGCGAATGGCACGGGTAGAGGACATTCCCTCCCGTCTTCGGGAGGGATTAAAATGAGACTTTTTTTTATACGTAGCCGTAACTCATTAGACGTTGATAACGACGTTCTAGCAGCTTTTCTGTGTCAAAGACGTCAAGGTCGTCTAAATCGGCGAGCAGGCGTTTTTTCAAGTTTTGCGCCATTTCATCGTAATTGCGGTGCGCACCGCCCAACGGTTCCGGCACGATATTATCAATTAAGCCGAGTTTTTTTAAACGATTGGCGGTTAAACCCATGACTTCTGCTGCGGTGGAGGCTTTATCGGCGCTTTTCCATAAAATAGATGCACAACCTTCCGGGGAAATTACGGAGTAGGTCGAGTATTGCAACATATTGACTTTATCACCCACGCCGATAGCCAACGCACCGCCGGAACCGCCTTCACCGATAACGGTACAAATTACCGGCACTTTGAGGGTGGACATTTCACGTAAATTGCGTGCGATAGCTTCTGATTGACCGCGTTCCTCTGCGCCTACGCCCGGATAAGCGCCCGGAGTGTCAATGAAGGTGATGATAGGCAATTTGAAACGTTCCGCCATTTGCATGAGACGTAAAGCTTTGCGGTAGCCTTCCGGTGCTGGCATACCAAAGTTGCGTTTTACTTTATCTTTCACGGTACGCCCTTTTTGATGGCCAATCACCATCACCGGTCTGCCGTCTAAACGTGCTAATCCGCCAACAATGGCTTTGTCATCAGCAAAAGCACGATCGCCGGCAAGTTCTTCAAATTCGGTGAAAATATGTTCGATGTAGTCAAGAGTATAAGGACGATTCGGATGACGAGACATTTTTGACACTTGCCACGCATCTAAATTTGCAAAGGTTTTTTCGGTTAATTCGATACTTTTTTTCTGCAAACGGGCAATTTCATCATCAAGATTAATTTCATTATCCTGTGTTGTCATTGCACGTAAAGATTCGATTTTCGCTTCAAGTTCGGCAATGGGTAATTCAAAATCTAAGTATTCTTGACTCATGTGTGATTCCTAATTTTGTGAAAATTTTGCACCGCACTTTAACAAGATTTTGGTAGTGGTGCAATTGGACGCGCTATTCTATGCGTTTTTTTCATAAAAGTCATACCATTTCATCTGGTAACACCAGCTAAGGTTATGTAATGAAAGTATTTATTGCCTTTGCGCGTGAAACAAAAAATGAAAAAAATGCGTGAAATATCTGGTTATGCGCTAATTGACAATCTGCTAAAACGATTTTATTATGTAAGCACTTTCAAGATAAGATGTTTGAAAGTCAGGATTGGTCTCCTGAAATAAGCGGGCTGAAGGTATAGAACACTTTTAGTATCAGTATGTCGCAAACTACAAACTATCATCCATCAATGGTGGACTAGGTAGAAACCCGCAAGGACGCGACGCAGCGAACCGCTTGCTGTTAAGACCAATTCTGCTTAGTTCACCACCCTTTTTCTCTCATCTTCACATTCATTTATACCTCTTGACACCATCGATATCACCTGCTTTTTGTCTTGAAAAAGGCATTTCCATTAATGAATCCTAAACCCAATCATGCTATAATTACGCCCTTCATTTAATAAAAAGGAAGTAAGCATGACAGAGCAGGCTTTGCACGCGGAACAGAATGAATGCGTCATAACAAACGACATTCGGCTGACGCAATATAGCCACGGCGCCGGTTGAGGCTGCAAAATATCGCCTAAGGTTTTAGAGGAAATTTTGCATACCGAAATGGCACCGTTGATTGATCCGAATCTTCTTGTCGGCAATGACACCAAGGATGATGCAGCGGTATATGATTTAGGCAATGGTACGTCGATCATCAGTACCACAGACTTTTTCATGCCGATTGTCGATGATCCTTTCGATTTTGGACGCATTGCGGCGACTAACGCCGTGAGCGACATTTTCGCTATGGGCGGCAAACCGATCATGGCGATTGCGGTGTTTGGCTTCCCGATTAACAAATTGCCCGCAAGCGTGGCGCAACGCATTATTGACGGCGGCCGTTTTGCTTGCCAGGAAGCGGGGATTGCCCTTGCCGGCGGTCATTCCATCGACTCACCGGAACCGATTTTCGGTTTGGCGGTGACCGGCATTATCGACACAGAGAAAGTGAAACGAAATGCCACGGCACAAGCGGGTTGTTACTTATATTTAACCAAGCCACTGGGCATCGGCGTATTAACCACCGCAGAAAAACAAGGGAAATTAAAAGCCGAACATAAAGGCTTGGCGACCAAGTGGATGTGCCAAATGAATTTGCTAGGCAGTCAGCTTTCAAACATTGACGGCGTTACCGCCATGACGGATGTCACCGGTTTCGGTTTGTTAGGGCACTTAGCCGAAATCTGCGAAGGCTCCAACCTCAATGCCGAAGTAGATTTCGCCAACATTAAAACCCTAGACGGTGTAGAAGACTACATTGCACAAGGTTGTATTCCGGGCGGCACAAACCGCAATTTCGATAGCTACGGACACAAAATCGCACCGATTACAGATTTACAAAAAGCCGTGCTATGCGACCCGCAAACCTCCGGTGGCTTGCTCATCGCCGTCAAACCGGATTCGGAAAAAGAGGTTTTTGCTGTCGCCGAAACTGCCGGTGTTGAGCTATATTCTGTTGGTAAACTCATCGAACGACAAGCTACACCGGAATTTATTGTGGTGAAATAGCGCTTAATTTTCTGATCAAAGTGCGGTCATTTTTCCAAGTGTTTTTTGAAATGAAAAACGTTTGAGGAAATGACCGCACTTTTTTAGTCATGAAAATTTATACTGGCGCGCGTTTCCTAACGCGTGCTAAAGAAAGCAAATAAAGTGCGGTGAGTTTTTGACGTGTTTTTTAGTGAAATTGGGCACACGCTGGGAAGTGTGTATCAACAGATTGTGCTAATAAGAAAAGATAGCGCCAGCGTCCACGCTGGTGCTGCTTAATAAACATTGTGAATTTTACTCATAAGCTGTTGGCAGAACCAATATTCAAAATCCGTTGGATTTTTTGACCGCACTTTTAGCTGATAGGCACAAGCGAGGACGCTTGCGCCATCGTGAAGGGGGACTTTATTGTTGTTTAACTTTGAAAATAGGTTATTATTAATGTTTATTTAACTATTAAATAAACATTGATTAATGCTTGATTTAGGTCTTTTTTTGGTGTAGGATTAGTACATCACTAGTAGTGATGTAAGTTAGAATGTTGGTTTTATTTATTCATGACAAAACCTAAACAATAAAAAATAGGAGGTTTTATGCCAAGTGTAAGTGATTTAGAAAAACAAATTTTTGAAAAAGAAGGGGTTAGAGTTATTATTCGAGCACCGTCATCTCAAGATGTTCCTGCCTATGATTTTTCCAGAAAATTACCTGACACCAGTAACATCTCTGACTTGAGAAATAGAATAAATAAAACACTAGGGGATACCACACATGAAACAATCATTGTATTAGGCGATGGGAACTCTACTCCACATGGATTAACCGGTATGGAAAAAGCTCGAAATAGCTATAAATAGTGAGGTGATATGCCTCAATATAAGGTTAAAATAAATTTATATATTTAGACCTTATTAATTTAACTACTTCATCGTACTCTAGAAATTAAAGTGCGGTTAGTTTTGGAGTGTTTTTTAGTGAAATTAGGCACACACTAGGAAGCGTGCGCCATCGTGGGATCTTTGTATGCGTAAGCAGAAAGCGATTTTACCAATTAATTTTAAACTTTAGGTGTAAAAATGAATAAGGATTTGATATTATTAAAATCTGAAATACAACGAAAACTCAATATATTTACTTGGAATCCATCTGAAAATATTTTAAGACGAATAGCCACGAGAATTGCTCAGTTAGGTAAAGAACCAAGTAAACAAGAGTTATCTAGAATTGTTCATTCTGAGTATGGTGAATATAAAACTATAATTTGTGAAGGTGTAGATAATTCTGATTTAATTACATTACTGAAATTAGCTCAATCAATAAATACGAACAATGACAAATGAACAACAAATAATAAAAATAGAAGATGAATTAAGAGAATTAAGAAATAATTACCGAAATTACCTAGAAAAATGTGTTTTATTGGATAAATTGGATATACAAGATGTCTTAACTCTTCAAGAGTTAGGGAATAAGTATTTTAATTATTCTGAGCAGTTTGTTGGTAATAGTGGTTTATTAGGAGCTCATGTCAATGGCAAATGGGTAACAGGATTTGCAGAAAGTTGTCATGGTATACTAGAAGAGTATGTTGAGCATTTTAATCTCTTACGTTCTAAAACAAAAGATTTACCAATTTTGGAAAATCTTAAACCAAATGTTAATGCCTTTGCTAATATGCAAAGAATGGTTGTCGAATATTTACCAAATAAGCAAGTAAAAGAGTTAAAAAATAAATTTATTGAAAATAAATTACCTATAAGTGGTTTTTTACATAAAGGAGCAGAAGATGTGAATAAAAGTGGACAATGGAAAGATATTGTAGGAGCTATTATAGGTATTTTTGGAATGTTTTTGATAGTTTGGGCTGTTATACAAATACCAGAGCCATCAACAATACAATTCTTTATTTTTAGAGGGCTTTTTGCTTTATGTGCAGCAATGTTAGTTATATTAATTCCAGGTGCATTAAATGTGCAGGCTAGCTGGAATAAAGCTAGCGTCAAAGCAACAGGAGCAATTGCTGTATTTATTATAATATGGATGGTAAATCCACCAGCATTGCTCTAATACAAAGCTTTTATGGGCGGAGAGTATATCCGCCCATATTCAGAGGTATTTATCACTTCATCGCCACACCCAACCACTTTATCATCTCTCTCTCATCCCAACCTTTACGTTTGGCATAATCTTGAGCTTGGTCTTCATCAATGCGATCAAGTGTGAAATAGTTGCTTATCGGGTAGGAGACGCGCGCCATCATAGGGTAGCATTTAACGACGGGGCATATGGGGGGAGATTATATCCAAAAAGGAAAATAATATGTGGAAAATATATAAAGATAATGATCAAGATCTAAGTTTCGTATTAGGTTGTATGTATTGTTAAGCCATAGATTTAAAAGAGTTTAAATTATGGCTTTTGTGAGTAATTGAAACCTCTAATACAGATGACATACCTATGTATATTTATGATCTTACTGATTTCGATGGCCCCTTATTTAAGATATCAGAAGTGATAGGTTTTTCATTGAGGAATTATTTTTCTCTTGAAGAGGAATACTCTATTTATGGTATTGTGTATATTAGAAATAGAAATATTGTAGATGCGTCAGTTGAAATGGATAAAGCCATTCATTATCTTAAATTCAATAATTATTTATTGAAGAATTTTAAATATTTTTTTCCTTTTATAGATGAGGTTTAAATTCTTTTGATGCTTACTCTCAGACAGCGTGCGTCTCCTGATGCGTGCTTTTAACCCCAAATAAATAACCTAAATTCATTAATGAAAATAGTGAAAATCTGAATCAAATGAAATTGATGTTTTGGACTCGCGTTAGGAAACGTGAGTCATTGTGGGAATACAAAGATTTTTCATAGATTTTTTAGAACAAGTTAATCAATGCATAAAATAAATTCGCATTGCCTTGTGTCAAAAAAATAGCTCGGGAGAAACGAGCTATTTTCTATCTGATCTATCAGAGAAGTGCGGTCGTTTTTTCGCTTATTTTTTCGGGACTTCTTCTTGGCAATACGGGCATTCCATTAAATGCTGTTCACCGTTATGCACAATAAAATGACCCATTTTTTTAGCTTTGGTGTCGAGATACGCGGTGTTGTAGCGATTTTCACCTACGTTTAGCGGTACGCGTTCCACGACATTAATACCGGCTTTTTTCATGGTGTCGATTTTTTCCGGATTATTGGTCAGCAAGCGAATTTTTTTCACGCCAAGTAAATCAAAAATATCGGCACATACGCTGAAATTTCGTTCATCAGCGGCAAACCCTAAAGCAAGATTGGCTTCGATTGTGTCCATGCCTTGATCTTGCAGGGAATACGCGCGGATTTTGTTAATTAACCCAATGCCTCGTCCTTCTTCACGATGATAAATTAATACGCCGCGTCCTTCTTGATTAATTTGACGCAACGCGGCAGCCAGTTGGAAACCGCAATCGCATTTCAAACTGTGCAATGCATCGCCGGTTAAACATTCGGAATGAATGCGCGCCAATACAGGCTCATCACTGTTGCGAATATCACCTAAAACGAGAGCAACGTGTTCTTTTTTAGTGTCCGGAAATTCAAAGCCCACGATTTTAAATAAACCGAATTCTGTCGGTAAATTGGCTTGGGCGACCAGTTCAATTTTTGCCATAACTTGTCCTTTTGTCCTGATTCTTTTTCTTTTAGTGAGTTCTGATGATAAAATGGCAGTCCGATTATCATTTATGGTTATAAATATGTTAAAAAGATTGTCATTATATACATTATTGCTTTGCCTTGTCCCTCTTTTTGTCTGGCTGTCCGCTTGGCAGTGGAATGGCAATATCGTCTTCGAGAGCTACGAACATCCTTTATATTGGTTAACGGAAAGCGGCAGTGTGCCTTACGCCATCATTACTTGCGGCGTCTTTGCGTTGCTATTTTTACCATTATTTTCCAATCGTAAACAATGGATTTTAGCTGTTGCTGTTATGGCTTTTTCCATGGTTATTACCCAAGGCGTGAAATCCGGCTTAAAAAATGCCTTTTCCGAACCGCGTCCTTTCGTGATGTATGTCACCGAACAAACCGGCAGCAGTACCGATGCGTTTTATGCACAAGATCGTCAAGCACGAGCGCAAATTATTGACCAATTCTATCAAACACAACGTAATGTGCCGGAATGGATCAAGGGTCATTATGCTGCAGAAGTTGGGTATTCTTTTCCTTCCGGTCATACTATTTTTGCTGCCAGCTGGCTCATGTTGGCGGTGGGCTTTATGCAATTAATCGGTAACAAAAGCCGCCGTGCAAAAGTATTGGTCGGTTTTATGAGCCTTTGGGCGATTTTTATGCTCATCAGCCGTTTACGTTTCGGTATGCATTACCCAATTGATTTGTTGATTTCTATTATGATTGCTTGGCTCATTCATTTAGGGATTTTTCAATTTTTGGCTAAGAAAAATTATTTTAAGCCGGTGGATCACTAATTTTTAGCCAAAAGTGCGGTTGTTTTTTTAGGTATTTTTAAAAGGAGAATCAAATGCTGTACGGATTAGATATCGGCGGAACCAAAATTGAATTGGCGGTGTTCAATTCTCAGTTGGAAAAACAATATTCCGAGCGTGTGGAAACACCGAAAAACTGTTATGAAGATTGGTTAAATACCATTGTCCATTTAGTAAAAAAAGCCGATGAGAAATTTGGTTGCAAAGGGTCTGTGGGATTAGGCATTCCGGGGTTTGTCAATCAATCCACCGGTATTGCGGAAATTACCAATATTCGCGTGGCGGACAATAAACCGATTTTGCGTGATTTATCCGCATTGTTAGAGCGTGAAGTGCGGGCTGAAAATGATGCAAACTGCTTTGCCTTATCGGAAGCATGGGATGCAGAAAATGCGCAGTATCCTTCTGTGTTAGGCCTAATCTTGGGAACCGGATTTGGTGGCGGTTTTGTGATTAACGGAAAAGTTTACTCAGGTCAAACCGGTATGGCAGGCGAATTAGGGCATTTACAACTGAACTACCACGCATTAAAACTGCTCGGTTGGGATAAGGCACCGATTTATGATTGCGGTTGTGGCAACAAAGCTTGTTTGGATACCTATTTATCCGGCCGTGGTTTTGAAATGCTATACCGTGATTTGAAAGGCGAAGCGTTAGCGGCAAAAGAAATCATTCAACGTTTCTATGCCGGTGATAAAAGTGCGGTGGATTTTGTCGGTATTTTTATTGAGCTTGCGGCGATTTCTATCGGCAACATTATTACGGCTTTCGATCCACATCTTATCGTTCTTGGTGGGGGATTATCCAATTTCGATTATTTATATGAGGCGTTGCCAAAATCATTACCGCCACATTTAATGCGCAGCGCAAAAGTGCCTATGATCAAAAAAGCCAAATATGGTGATTCCGGTGGTGTGCGTGGCGCGGCAGCGTTATTTTTATCGCGTTAATCTCCTCGTTAACTAAAAAATAGCACCTAAAATGGTGCTATTTTTTTATCGGTTATTTGGCTTCCGTCAGAATCGTGTGCAACTTGTTCGTTACGATTTGGCGGAAGCGCTTGTTTATTTCGCCTATGTATTAACTAAGGCTTCCGGATCCACTTCGCCGGAGCGTTTAACCAACGCAAAGAACAACACGACACAAACAATCGTTGTCGCAAAGCCGAGGTAAACGGACAATTGATAGTCTAAACTGAAACCGATTTTGTTGTAATACAAATAGGTTGCACAGACAGTAGTAATAAACCATGCAGGGATAGACGCCACCCAGTGGAATTTATGATAACGGTATAAATAAGCTGCCGCTGTCCATAACATTACCATTGCCGTCATTTGGTTTGCCCAAGTGAAGTAACGCCATAACACGCTGAAGTCAATGGTTGAAACAAAGTAACCTAATACGAACAACGGCACTGCAATGAACAAACGTTTTGTCAATGAACGTTGATCAATGTTGAAAATTTCCGCTAATTGTAAACGTGCTGCACGGAATGCCGTATCCCCAGATGTAATTGGAAGTACAACGACACCCAATACTGCAAATATACCCCCAACGAAACCTAAGAAGTGTAATGAGCTGTCATATACTACTTTAGATGGTGAACCTGCGCTGATCGCATCTTGTAACGCTTGTGGGTTTTCATAGAATGCCAGACCCACCATACACCATACTAATGCAATAATACCTTCCGCAATCATCGCACCATAGAAAATGAAACGACCTTCTTTTTCATTTTCAGCACAACGTGCCATTAATGGGGTTTGTGTTGCGTGGAAACCGGATAATGCACCACAAGAAATGGTTAAGAACAATAATGGCCAAATTGGTACATCACCTTTCACTTGGAAGTTTTGTGTGAATTTCTCTAAGGTTAAGCCTTGACCATCTGCATCAATCGTACGGAAGAATTCGATAGGATCTACTGCACTGAAATGGGCAGACACTAAACCGTACACCATACCCACGGACATGAAGAGTAATAACGCACCAAAGAGTGGGTAAATTCGACCGATAATTTTGTCAATAGGTAACAAAGTTGCAAGAATGTAGTAAGCGAAGATAATGGCAGTCCATACAGCAACGATGGTGGCTTTATCCATTCCCCAAACTGTCAAACCACCGGCTTCAACAGCCTTGTGAACCGCTTCGGCATCACCTAATTGCAATGCACCTTGAGATGCGCCCATGATGTCCATGGTGATCGTACCCATTAATTGTGCCGGGCTGGCAACGAAGACCACACCAACCAATAAAAGAAGAACAAGGGCTAAAACGTTGATAAAAACTTTTACCGGACGGCCTAAGAATTTCCCTGCCAAGTAAGGCATGGTTGCACCACCGTGACGAATACTTAACATACCGCAGAAATAGTCATGCACGGCACCGGCAAAAATACATCCGATGACGATCCACAACATCGCCACAGGTCCGTATAACGCACCGAGAATCGGACCGAAGATCGGACCGGTACCGGCAATGTTTAATAATTGAATTAACCAAATTTTGGTTTTAGACATGGGCATATAGTCCACGCCGTCATTGACTTGGTAGGCAGGTGTTTGGCGCTTAGGATTAATGACAAAAATCTTTTCAATGATTTTGCCATAAACAAAGTAGCCTAAAAGCAGCATCAAAATACAGAAGAAAAACCATAACATATGAGAGTTCCTATATGAAGAACCGGTTACAACACAACAGGTTCAGATTGATATTTAAACGATTTACTCAAAAGTGAGTAAGGCGGCGCTATTGTAGGGTGGTGGGCGAATGATGTAAACAGACAGCAATCTATCGGCAGGAAATATCTTTTTGAAATGTGATGGCTGTCACGTTTTTTATTATAGCCAGCCAAAGTCTGGCTATAAAAACCATACGCTATGCGTATG
>ERZ773054.208-NODE-208-length-47514-cov-16.803557_pt1 | contig 47514 bp, 45 predicted proteins | sample MGYA00580630_ERZ773054 | MGnify/ENA primary metagenome ERZ773054 (study PRJEB29015, sample SAMEA2737994) | human oral metagenome | biome: human oral; feature: human-associated habitat; material: dental | place: China | collected 2115 ... | reverse complement strand
ACGCCTTGCGGCTCGCCGCCTTGTCTCATTTTTATTTTAATCCACTATATTTTCACCCATTTCACGGCACATCATGACCGATACACCGAAAAATTACCTCACCCCCGCCGGCCACCGCCGCCTGCAAGACGAACTCTACCAACTCGTCCACAAAGAACGCCCCGACATCGTGCAAGTGGTGAACTGGGCGGCCGGCAACGGCGACCGCAGCGAAAACGGCGATTATCTGTACGGCAAACGCCGCATGCGCGAAATCGACCGCCGCATCCGCTTCCTGACCCACCGCCTGGCCAACGCCTGCGTGGTCGATCCCGAAACGCGCGAAGCCACCGACCAAGTCTTCTTCGCCGCCACCGTTACATTGGAACGCGGCGACGGCAGCGAACAGGTTGTCCGCATTGTCGGCGAAGACGAAATCGATTCGGCAAAAGGCAAAATTTCGTGGAAATCGCCGCTGGCACGCGCCCTCATCAAAGCGCGCGACGGCGATATCGTCCGCCTGAACACGCCCGAAGGCACGGAAACGATTGAAATCCTGGCCGTCGAATACACCGCCATCGATTAACGCAACCCTTATCCTGCAAAAATCTCACCTGTTCCTATCTTTTCAAATGTGCAGGCTGCTTTTTTGCAGATACAAACCTCCCCCCCAAAAAGCAGCCTGCACCCCATCCGCCATGCTCACCGAACTCGAAAAAAACGCCATCCGCGACCATTACCGCACCCTTTCCGAAAACCTGCCGAACTTCCGTCCGCGCACCGCGCAGCGCGAAATGATTGCCGCCATCGCCAATGCCTTTTCCCGCACCAAAACGCAAAAAGAAGGCGAAGAAGCCCCAAAGCGCGAAGGCGAAAGCATTGTCGTGATTGAAGGCCCCACCGGCGTGGGCAAAAGCCTGGCGTATCTGCTGGCCGGCGGCATCATGGCGCAAACGCGCGGCAAACGGCTGATTGTGTCCAGCGCCACCGTTGCCCTGCAAGAGCAGCTGGTGGGGCGCGATTTGCCGTTTGTGGTGGAAAAAAGCGGTTTGGAGCTGAGCTTTGCCATTGCCAAAGGGCGCGGCCGCTACCTCTGCCCCTACAAACTCTACCAACTCACGCAAACCCACGCGCAGCAAAGCCTAACGGGTTTCGAGCAGCCTGCACTGTTGTGGGACAGCAAACCGAAAAAAGAAGAACTCGACACGCTGCACCAAATGGCCGACCGCTTTTCCCGCCGCCAATTCGACGGCGACCGCGACACATGGCAAGAAAAAATCGACGATTCATTGTGGAAAAAAGTGGCCAACGACCCGCACAGCTGCCTGAAATCCGCCTGCCCGAACCGGCCCGAATGCCCGTTCTTCCTTGCGCGCGACACGCTGGACACAGTGGACGTGGTGGTGTGCAACCACGATTTGCTGATGGTCGATATCGGCATGGGCGGCGGTGTCATCCTGCCGCCGCCGGAACACAGCTTCTACTGCATTGACGAAGCGCACCACCTTTCCAAAAAAGCCTTGAACCAGCTGGCGGCGGAACATTCGTGGCTGCAAGCCATGTGGACGCTGGAAAAACTGCCCGCACAAACCGCCAAAATCGCCATGTTGTGCGACAAAGCAGAACTGGCCAACCTGGCGGACGAAGCCGCTGCGGCCCTGCTCGACTGCATGAACGAATGGCAGTTCCATTTGCAGGACGAACCCAGTTTCCAAGAAGCCGACAGTACCCATGAAAGCGTTTGGCTGTGGGATAACGGCGAAATTCCCGAAGAACTGACCGCGCTGGTGCACAACTGCCATATTTCCGCGCAAAGCCTGTTGAAGCATTTATACAGCCTGCGCGACGCCCTTTCCGCCGCCCGCCGCGACAAAGACCAAAACAGCGTGCAAATTGACCGCACCGCTGCGGATTTCGGCTTGTTTGTGGGGCGCGGCGAAGAAATTGCCGATTTGTGGCAGCTGATGTCCGCCACGCGCCAAAATGAACAGGAAGAGCCACTGGCCAAATGGATCAGCCGCCGCATGACCGACAACAAAACCGATTGGCAGTTCCACGCCAGCCCCATCAGCAGTGCACAACAGCTTGCCAACCGCTTTTGGCGGCGTGCGGCAGGCGTGGTGCTCACTTCCGCCACCTTGCAAAGCTTGGGCAATTTCAACCTGCTGCTGCACCAAACGGGACTGAACTGGCTGCCGGAAACCAGCACGCTGGCACTGCAAAGCCCGTTCGATTTCACCGCGCAGGGTGAGCTTTATCTGCCGCCCGTGTCGGCCAGCCCGAAAGACAGCGCCGCGCACACTGCGGAAATTGCCGAATGGCTGCCGCGCCTGATTAGCGACAGCGAACCGATTGGCACGCTGGTGCTGTTCAGTTCGCGCAAACAAATGCAGGAAGTCGCCCTACGCCTGCCTGCCGCCTATCTGCCGCTGCTGCTGATTCAGGGCGAACAGTCGAAAAGCAGGCTGTTGCAGCAGCACCACGAAGCCATTGCCGCGGGCAGGCCCAGCATTATTTTCGGGCTGGACAGCTTCGCCGAGGGCTTGGATTTGCCGGGCAATGCCTGCGTGCACGTCATCATTGCCAAGCTGCCGTTTTCCATGCCCGACAACCCCATCGAAAAAACCCAGAGCAACTGGATTAAGCAGCGCGGCGGCAATCCGTTTATGGAGATTACCGTGCCGGAAGCCGCCATCAAGCTGGTGCAGGCGGTGGGACGCTTAATCCGCACCGAGCAGGATTACGGCCGCATCACGATTTTGGACAACCGCATCCAAACGCAACGCTACGGGCAGCAGCTACTGGCAGGGCTGCCGCCGTTCAAACGGATTGGCTGAAAGCAGCCTGCACACGGAAATTTAACGTGCAGGCTGCTTTCGGAAGAATAAAAAGGCAGCCTGCACATTGACACGGAAATCTGTTTCCCCACCATGTGCAGGCTGCTTTTGGCACGCAAGGCTTTCGGATTGGCATAAAACACGATAAAATGCCGCTTTTCCCCCAACAGAGAGACAATTCCCATGACGCACTTCAAAAAAATCCTGCTGGTATCCATGGTGACCGCCGCGCTGAACGGCTGTATGGCATTGGGTGTTTTGGGGCTGGGCGCAGTGGGGGCAAGCTCCATCGCCGACCGCCGCAGCACAGGTGCGCAAACCGACGACCAAATCATGGAACTGCGCGTGAAAAACAACGCGATGACGGCGATTAAACAAGCCAATCCACAATCCAACACCACGCTCTCCATCATCAGCTACAACCGCAAAATCCTGCTGGTGGGCCAGGCCGACAACGAAAACGACAAAGCCCTTGCCGAACAGGCCGCGCGCTCCGAAACCAATCAAGAACGCGTGTATAACTACATTACCGTATCGCCCGTGCAACGCACTATATCCGACATCAACCGCGACACTTGGATTACTTCCAAAGTCCGCAGCCGCGTGATTAACGTTCCGGGCGTGTATGCAGGGCATATCAAAGTCGTTACCTTCAACAACATTACCTACCTGATGGGCATGCTGACCCCAGAGCAGCAAGCCGCCGTGGTCGAGCGCGTCCGCACTACCGCAGGTGTGCAGCAAATCGTTACCCTGTTTGAAGATTACCAACCGGCACAGCAGCCTGCCCCCGTGCAAACCACCGTCCAATAAACCGATTCCGAAATGTTCATGTTAAACGCAAACCACCGATTCAAAGCCGCTGCCTTGGGAAAAATCACCTTCGGCAACATTCTCATGACCCTGCTGTGCTTGGGCACATTTGCCGTGGCAGGCCTCATGTATATGATGTACCAACAGGTCATCAGCACGCCGGAAACCACCGCTGCCAGCTACCAGCGCGACCAAAATGCCGCCGCATCCAACCCCGAACTGATGCTGCCCAATGGCAAAACCGCACAGCAAGGCTCTTCCGCCCCAGCCGCACACATGCCACCCGCACAGGTCGTGCAGGCTGCTTCCGAAGCACCAACTACGATGGACGAAACACCGCAGCCCATCGAAACTGCGCCACGCCGCTACACACCACGCAAACCGGCCGCTACTGCTGAAAAACCTGTTGAACCGGCGGAAACACAGGCCGTTGAGCTGAAACCGACCAATCTTTCCCCGCAGCCGCGCCAAGAACGCGTGATTGCACCGACCGACCAGGCCGCCGAGCGCCCCTTGAAACCGGAAAGCACACCGCCAAGACGCGAACGCCAGCGCCCTGCCCGCGAATCGAACGACGCGACCGACTATTTGTTTTAAATAAGGCTTGCATTTATTCGGGCATTGCCCTATAATGCGCGCTTTCGGGTCGTTAGCTCAGTCGGTAGAGCAGCGGACTTTTAATCCGTTGGTCGAGCGTTCGAATCGCTCACGACCCACCAAAGTTTGTTCATGCAAAAGCAGCCTGCATTTTAAAAGTGCAGGCTGCTTTTTTGTGCTTGGCAAAACCAAGGGCTGTATCCGCATATCAAAAATCAGTGACACGGACAGTTTCCACCGCATGCGGATACTCTGCCAGCAGTTGGCGCAGATGGATGCCCGCATCCAGATTATCCCGCTCAAAATCCGGATTGGCGGACTGTTTGCGCCGTAAAGCCTTATCCAAACTCTGCCTGCGCCGTTCGTGGTCGGCGGCCACAAAGGCATAATCGAATATTGCGGAAGCGGGTATATCGGGATGGCGGGTGCAATAGTCTTGAACCTGGCCAATACGCTCTGCCATCGCGTTCATCAGGCGGCAGTGAAAATCTTCCACTTCACGCAAGAATGCGCCGGCATCCATCACGAAAACGGCTTCGCCCGTGTGCTGAAACCAAGATATGCCGTGCGGGTTTTTTCCGTTGCCGTTCCAATAAATATAGATTTCATCGGCATAACGCCACAGGCGGAACTCGGGCAGCACCATATAGCCGCTGCCGAATTGACCGCAATATGGGTGGCATTTGTCGTAAAGGCTTTTATCTTGGTGAAACAATAACTTGTCGTCACATTCTTCCGAAACCATCCGGTAAACCGTGGGATTGAGCAGGCATTGGTGCTGCATTTCGCTTACGTTGTTCCATGTGTACGGCAGGGCTTCGGCCAGCACGTCTTCATACAGGCGAACGACATAATATTCTGGTTCGTATGCGTGCAGACCGCCTGCCGCCGCCTGCTGTTTCCACTGCGCGCGTTCGTTTGCGGTTAAGGTTGCGGGATTGTAGGACAACAGGCGTTTGCCGTTGATGCAAATGTTGTAGTTGCCGTCCGTCAGCCAAAACCAGCGGGGGTCCGGGTTGGCGACAAGGGTCTGCGTGGTATTTCTGAGGGTGAAGTCGAATAGGGGCATGGTTTTCTCTCGGTTTTCAAGCAGATTGGAAAGAACTGCCGCCACCCGATTCCTGTTTGCGCCATTCTGCCAGCACGCGCTTGGCGGCGGTTTGCCCGTTGGGGAGCGCGGTGGTTTGCAGCATTTGCAGTTTTTCGCGGGCGGCGCGGCAGTTGTGTCTGCCGACCAGTTCTATGGCGCGTTCCTGCACATACATATCTTCGTCGTCCAGATAGGGCAGCAGCCATTGGGCGGCTTCGTTTTCGGCGACAAGGTTGAACCAGGCAAGGTGCAGCCGTTGGCGGATTTCTTCATCATCGCCCTGCTCTGCCTGTTCCTGTAACTGCCGCATGGCGGCTTGGCGCACGGCGGTATCCAACGGCGGTTCGGCAGCGGGAAACTGTCCGGCACGGCTGACGTGCAAAAGGTCGTAGCCGTCCTGCGCTTCGGGGTGTGCGGCCACGGCGGCCATCAGGTTCGGTATATCAGCAAAGGTGGGCACTAAATCGGGGGCGTCATGCTGAAAATGCCCGACCATGCCCGCCAAAGGTGCGGTAAGGTACACAAACCATTCGTTGCTTTCCCCATCCTGCAACAGCGGGGCAACGGGCAACGGCGGCTGGCATTCGTCAAAATAATCCTTGCTGTTTTGCCAGTCTGAATGATCCGGGTGAAACTGGAAGCCGTCTCTAGGAACAAAGCCTTGCAGGGCGGCAATGTGTCCGGCGGGGATTTTGTGCCGTTGCAGGCAGGCAATCAGTGCAGCCGGTGGATTCGGTTTCATGCGTATTCTTTCGTTGGATTAGGGTGCAGGCTGCTTTTTGGATTTTAGGCAGCCTGCACATAAGGTGGATTGAATGGGTACAGGGTTGGGATTGTCGGTATCGGATTCGGCGCTCTTGCGTATGCGGAACGCGTGCGAGAAGAAAGCAGCCTGCACCCTCCCTACTTCAACGCCTCTTCCGCCGCGCGCAGCCCCTGTTCCATGGCATGTTGCAGATACGGCTGCCAGGCCACGTCGCTGTTGGCCATGAAGATGTTGCCCACGGCGCGCTGCATTTGGCGCGTGGTGCTGCGCTCGGCGGCTTCGCTGTCGAACAGACCGACCCGTTCGTAGCTGTATCCGTGCGCCCAGCGGTTGATGGTCAGGTCGGCCACGATGTCGTCCGCATTTTCGCCGGCCAGCGCAAACAGTTCGCGCAGCTGCGTCAGAATTTCGCCGCGCAGTGCGTTTTCGTCTTGTGCCGCCAGTGCCTGCCGTCCGGCACGGTATTTGTCGCGCGCGGTTTTGCCGTCTTGTGCGGTGGCGATGCGGACGCAGTGCAGCACAATCGGTTCGTCGGGCGTTTGCGCGGGTGTGTAGCCGCCCATTTTCACGGGGTAGTCCAGCCACAGTTCGCAATAAGGCTGGTTCGGCGCGTAAATGTGGTACACGCCCAATTTCTGGAACGCGCGGGCGTTTTTCAGGGCGACTTTGGTATAAACCATCGGCACTTTCACGTTGGTCCGCATGGCATCCTGCTGCGGTTTGGGCATTTGCGGCACGATGCGCTGCGCCAGTGCGGCGTGGCCTGCGTAAATACATTTGCGGGCGGAAACGCGGTAAAGGTCGTTGTCGTTTTTGCCTTGCAACGCCACGGCCACGCTGCCGTCCGGCTGGTTTTCCAGCAGCAGCGCGGTGGTGTTCAGGCGGATTTTGATGTGGCTGTCGGGTTTGTCCAGCGCGGCGTAGTCGGTTTTGGCCAGCACCACGTTTTCCATGTCCATACGCAGCCGCCGTCTGTCGAGCGCATCGGGTATCAGACGGCGCACCAGCAGGCGTGCGACGGAGGCGTTGCCGTCGGGGAAGTGGTAGATATAGGGTTCGTCATGTTCGTTTTCCGCCGCAGGCAGCCTGCAGTTTTGCAGTCCGGGATAGCCGTTTGCCCACGCTTCGGCCACGGACACGGCGCGGATGTCGTGCCCCCAGTAGTCCGAGCTGATGTTTTGCAGATAGGCCAGGCATTTTTCGGGCAGCTTGGCCGTGTCGTGCAAGAAGTCGTAATAGCTGGTGGTGGCGGCATATTCGCTGCGTTGGCGGCGGCTTTTGCCTTTCAGGTAATCGGGCGGCGAAACGTAAAGCTCGGTCAGCGCGGCCTTTTCCGCATCGGACAGCGGGAACTGGCCAATCACGGCGCGGGCGGAGGCTTTGCCCGTTTCAGGCTGCCCTGCCACCACTTTGGCTTCGCCGAACGCGTTTTTGCCGAAGAACACGCCTTGTTTCAGCCCCCACGTTTTGCGGTACAAGTCCTGCTGGAAATACTGTGCGAATTTTTTGTAGTTGATACCGATTTCCTTCACCAGCCGTTTGACTTTGGGCGAAAACGTGCCTTCGGGCGAATCCAAGTTTTCACTGCCGCCGTAGGTAATCAGCGTTTTGCCGTCCACCGTGAATTCGTTGCGCTTGGCGTGCCCGCCGAAATCATCGTGGTTATCCACAATCAGGATTTTGGCCTGCGGACGCGCTTTGCGGTAGGCATAGGCCGCGGTCAGGCCGCTGATGCCGGAGCCGACCACCACCAAATCGTAGCTTTCGCGCGCCTGTTCGGGCATGGTGATTTTGCGACCGCGCAGGGCGACGCTGTGCGGTGCGGCACGGGAACTGTCGTGGTCGCCGCGCAGGCCGGTGAGCGACGGCGGATACAGCGTGGCGGTGGCGGCAATCTCGGCGGCGCGCGCGGGGGAAATCAGGCGGTAGCGGCCCAAAGCGGTTGTGCCGGCCAGTGTGGCGGCGGTGCCTAAAAAGCGGCGGCGGGTGAGCTTGGACATGGTGGGGTTCCTTTTTGTTGAATGGGTTTGAGAGGGTGCAGGCTGCTTTTGGAGTTTCAGGCAGCCTGAAACGGCCAAGCCTGCCTATTTTCATCCTTACGCAAATCGTAATGGAAGGGTAATTATTGTGGATTTTGTAGGGTGGGCACTCGTTGCTCATGCAGATACAGGCTGCCTGAAAACTAAAAACGTGTCAGCAGCGAGCGCCACCCTACTTTACTAAAAATACCAATTAAAAAACAAATAGTTATTTAGGCGAATAAACAACCATTATGCCATTTGGAAATTGGCCTTTCCAGCCACAGGGGAAACCACCATTTTTATAAACCTCAATTTGTTTCTCTAAGAACATTTTATCGTTTTCATCTATGTTTTTATCATCTATTTTAGCAAGAGATTTATAAGCAATAATACTTAAAAAGTCATTGTATATGAAATTATCTATATCTTTTAGTTCTTTTAACTGCAAATGTCGATTGCTCACCTCGCTTCTTACATAATCCCATATATCGTCATCTAATTTCAACCACAACGAGCGGATTTTATCCCTAGTAGCTTGAAGCTCATAGAAAGGAATGAAATTACTAGGTACAACATCCCCAATCAACTCAGGATAACTAAAATAAGACACAGGTGGATCTTGGTCGGTATATAAGTCATAAGCTTTCTTTTGGCTATGCGTAATCTCATACCCCTTTAATGAAAACGCACCACTTAAAAATCCTTTGGATGCAATTAATTCTTTATAACGTGTTACTTCTTGCTTTACTAGGAATTCATACTTCTCAAAATTATCATTTAACATTGTACTATCTTTCTTTCAATAGAATGATTTTAAAGACCTTTCCTAATTTAAGGCAGTTTATCCACTTGCCTTTATTAAAGATACACCTCGTCTCAATGCTGCTCTTGCTCCTCTTTGTAAAGCAATCAATTTTAACAAGAGTAGGTCGGATCAGCCGCAGGCGTAACCCGACAAATCAGGTGGAATTTTGGGGTTCCAAACTCAATCCATTTAACTTGAATAATATATTGTTGAATGTCTTTAACCTATTTTACCTAGCCACAACCGATTGCCGAACTGGTCGCTTTCTTTCCTCGATATACTGATTTGGTTAGCGTGGTAGTAAGGCAGGTAGAGCTTCTCGTCTTTGTTGTTGTAGAAAACGTATGCCAGGGTTCTTTGCTATCTTGGTCGATAGGGTGCAGGCTGCTTTTGGGGGTTTTGAAGCCGTTGAAAAGCAGCCTGCATTTTTTTAACAGCGTTGAAGCTGCGCTTTCAGGTAGCCCGAATAGTCTAAATGATTTAAAAGCTTGTGATGCGGACAATATCAATCGGATGGAGATGATCTGCCAGCAGTTGGCGCAGGTTGATACCCGCACGCAAATTGGCTTGCTCAAAATCCGGATGGATTGGCCATTTCTTCTGCAATGCCTGATTGAACTCTTGCTCGCGCTCTTTGTGTTCGGCCAGCAGGCCGGCAAGGTCATAAACAGTTTCTCCGGCCGGTGTGCCGTCTTGATGGACTATGGGGCGTACAACAGGATAAAAATCAGGGAAATCTGTTTGGATTTGGCGGATACGTTCTGTCATAGCGGCCATCAGGCGGCGATGGAAATCGTGTACTTCGTGTATAAAATCATCAAAGCTGATCACGAAAACGGCTTCGCCCGTATGCTGAAAGAACGGGATACCATTCTCGTTCGTGCGGTTGCCATTCCAATAAATATAAATTTTATCGGCATAACGCCACACACGAAATTCCGGCATCAGCATATAGCCGCTGCCAAAATAGCCATTTGGGAACAGGCACTTGTCTAACAGATCGTTATCTTCATCTAAGATCACACTGTTCCAACGTGCTTCCCCTGCCAAATCATCAACGGTGGGATTGAGTAAGCATTGATGGGCGAGTTCACCCACGTTGTGCCAAGTGTAAGGCAAGACTTCAGATAGCACGTCTTCATACAGCCGTGCGATGTAATAGTCTGGTTCGTGGGCGGGCAATCCGTTTGCGGCGGCATGTTGCTCTACTTGTGCGCGTTCTTCCGCTGTTAAGCAGTCCGGATTATAGGACAGCAGGCGTTTGCCATTGATGCAGATGTTGTAGCTGCCGTCTGTAAGCCAAAACCAGCACGGGCTGGCGTAATTAAACGCTAAGGCCTGTTCAATATTTTTAAGTGTGAAATCGAATAAAGGCATGGGTGTTCCGTTGTTATTAAGGCTGTCTGAAAACCATTTCAAAGCAGCCTGCACTTTTTTAACTGCGTTGAAGCTGCGCTTTCAGGTAGCCTGAAAGAGGCTACCTGAAAACTGAAACTGCGTGCGCGCGGGACGCACACACACTACTTAAGCGGGCTAGCGGGCTACGATTGCTGGTTTTATGATTTAGATTGGCTTATTACCTTTAAATACACCAAATTTCAATAAATCTGCCCCCTTGGTTTTCATAAAATCTAAGGCTGGTTCAATTTTATTAAATTGATTAAATTCCTCTATTTCATAATCTTCAGCTTGATCTAATTTATCTTCTGGAACTATATAAAAATAGACAAGATAATTTTCATTGCTTTTTTTAATTGCAAACTGCCGAAAGAATAATTTCTCATCAATTTCAATGAAATCTTCATATCCCTTCGTTTGCATATTTAATAGAGTTAGCATAATTATTTATCCTTTTATCATACCATTCTGACTTGCTTACTATCCTCACATCTAATATTGATATGTGGGTACTATTTCCTTTTGGATCTTCATGCCCTTTATAGATTCCAGTCTCTTTATCCATTGTATATCTTTGTAATAATGTACTCTGCCATTATTTCTCGTAGGGTAGGCATTCATGCCATGTGGTTGCAGGCTGCCTGAAAATCATTTCAAAGCAGCCTGCACCTTCACATCCGCGCTCAAATTGCACCGATTTTCTCTTTGTTCGCCTCAATCCACGCCTGCAATGCTTCGCGCGTCATCCATTCCGTGTTGTTGTCGCTGGCATACACGAAGCCTTCGGGCACTTTCACGCCGTTTTTGATGCGCTCCGGCGTTTCGTCCCAGCCGTTGATGGCGGGCAGGATTTTGAAGTGTTCGGGGTATTCGTAGGTGTGGAACGAGTCTTCCGCGCCAATCATCTGCTCGTGCAGTTTTTCGCCGGGGCGGATGCCGACGGTTTCCTGCGTGCATTCGGGGGCAACGGCGGCGGCCAGATCGCAAATGTTCATGGACGGGATTTTTTTCACATAAATTTCGCCGCCCACCATGTCGTCAAACGCGTGCCACACGAGCTCCACGCCCTGCTCCAGCGAAATCATGAAACGGGTCATGCGCGGGTCGGTAATCGGCAGTATGCCGCGTGCGCGCTGGGTCAGGAAAAACGGGATCACCGAGCCGCGCGAGCCCATCACGTTGCCATAGCGCACCACGGCGAAGCGGCAGCCGTGTTCGCCGGAATAGGCGTTGCCGGCCACGAAGAGTTTGTCGCTGGCGAGCTTGGTCGCGCCGTATAAATTGACGGGGCTGCTGGCTTTGTCGGTGGACAGGGCGACGACGCGCTTCACGCCTTTGTCGATGCAGGCGTCAATCAGGTTCATCGCGCCGTTGATGTTGGTTTTCACGCACTCGAACGGGTTGTATTCGGCGGTGGGGACGATTTTGGTGGCGGCGGCATGGACGACGTAATCCACGCCGTCGAGCGCGCGGTAAAGGCGGTCTTTGTCGCGCACGTCGCCGATGAAGAAGCGCACGCGTTTGTCGCCCTGAAATTTTTTCGCCATTTCCCACTGCTTCATTTCGTCGCGGGAGAAGATGATGATTTTTTTGGGATTGTATTTGGCCAGGGTCATGGGCACGAAGGTGTTGCCGAACGAGCCGGTGCCGCCGGTTACGAGGATGGTAGAGTTGTTTAACATAATCATTTGTGTCAATAAAATAATACGAAAAAGCAGCCTGCACTTTGCAGTTTTCACAAGTGCAGGCTGCTTTCTACCCAAAGCGGATAGCCGAGCCGGCCGCAGTCAAGGTTAAATCTGCCGCGCCAATTCGGGCACGATGCGTTTCAGCGCGCTTTGCCAATCGGAGGCTTCATAGCCCAGCGCGCGGATTTTTTCGCACGACAAAACCGAATACGGCGGACGCGGCGTGCGTTCTGCATTTTCGGCGGCCGGCACTTCGCGCACGAGAACATTGCCGCCGTCCGGCAGGGCGCGAACCACCGCCTGTGCAAATTCCAAACGGTTCACGGCTTTGTCGCCGCAGTAATGGTAAATGCCGCGCGGTGCTTGGCGGCATTGCGCCAAATCCACCATAATGCGCGCCAAATCGCCGGCATAAGTCGGGCAGCCGATTTTGTCGGCCGGCGTTTTCACTTCGCCCGAAGCAGCCTGCAACAGCACGCGCTTCACGAAATTGTTGCAGTGGTTGTCGAATTCGGAAAACACCCACGAAGAACGCACAATAATGCTGTCCGGATTGGCCGACAATGCCAACAGTTCGCCCGCCAGTTTGGATTTGGCATAAGTCGAAAGCGGGTTGGCATAATCGTTTTCGGTGTACGGCATGCGCTTTTGTCCGTCAAACACATAATCGCTGGAAATGTGGATGAAGCGGATGCCTGCGCGCGCAGCCGTTTCCGCCAAAATCCGCGGGCCTTCCGCATTCACGGCAAACACTTGTTCTTTATGGCATTCCGCAGCTTCCAAATTGGTGTAGCCCGCCGCATTAATAATCACATCCGGCTCGAAATTCTGCACCATATTGTTCACGGCCACCGCACTGGTGATGTCCAGCGTGTTGGAATCGGCGGCAATCATTTCCCAATGCTCGGACTTTTGCTGCTTGATACAGCGGCCGACCTGCCCGTTCGCACCTGTCAATAAAATCCGCATAATGTACTCTCTGTGTCTGTCGGCATTGCCCGTATCCGCAAAACGGCGATATGGGCAATCGCCATAAAAAGAGGCTAATTATAGCAGCGCCGCCCTGTTTTGCGTGGGAAATTTGCAGCCTGCACAACGGGTTTTGCCGTCGGCGCATACGGCGCGTCATCATTTGTATGCAAATTTAATAAAGATAAAACAATCAATTAAATATTTATTGCATTTAAAATGTTGCATATTGAATTCGTTTTGTGTATATTTGCATACAAATAATTTCAAAGGTAACTCAATATGTCTGCAAACCGTATTCCTTTAAGCGTGCGTATCGACCAAGAAGAAGCGGATTTCATTGCGCAACTGTCCATCGAAGGGGCGAGCACGCCGTCCGAAAAAATCCGCGAATTGCTCAAACAGGCGCGGATGTCGCATGAAACCGTGCGCGATTATTCATTTGCGCTGGACGAAATGGAGCGTTTGATTCAGCCGGCCAAACACCGCGTCCTTCATGCGGAAAAAGAGCTGGGCGTACATTCCGCCATTCTCACGCGGCTGTTCGAACTGCTGCCCGACATGATGGCGACGCTGGCCACCGATTTGCCCGAATCGCCCGATATCCAGCAGCTGCGCGAATACGAGGAAAAAAATCTGTGGCGGATTGTGCGGCTGATGGATGCCGTGCTGCAACTGGCGATTGTGGGCAAGGGCGCGGCATACGACGACGGCGTTTTGCAGCACTTGGACAACACGCTGAAACTGGCCGCGATTGTGCAGCAGGCACGGCAGCCCGAATAACGCATTGGAAAGTGCAGGCTGCTTTTTCATTTCAATATTCAACCCATCAAGGAGCAAATTATGAGCGAATCTTTGGCACGGCGCGTGGCGCGTTTGGTCAGCGGCGGTTTTTACGCCATGTTGGACAAAGCGGAAGACTGCATGCCCGAAGCGGTAATGCAGGAAAACATCCGCGAATTGGAGCGCACGATTGACGAAGTGCGCACAGAATTGGGCAAAGTGCTGGCGCAAAAACATTTGGCGACCAAAAAACTGGCTGATGAAAACAACCGCCACGAACAACTGGCCGGCCAGATTGCCACCGCTTTGGACGCGGGACGCGAAGATTTGGCGAAAGCCGGCATTGCCGAGCAGCTGGACATTGAGGCGCGGCTGCCCGTGTTGGAGCAAAGCCTGGCCGATTGCAGCAGCCAAGAACGCGAACTGGACGCATTTGTGGCGGCGCTGTTGGCGAAAAAACGCGAAATGCAGGCTGCTTTGGACGACTGGAAACGCGTACAAGCCAATACGACAAGCGCGGCGGTGGGCGGTGGTGCAGACAGCAACAAAATAGCACAACTGGAACGCGCGGCAGAACAAAACGGCGTACAATTCAACCGTGTTTTGCAGCGCCAGGGCGGCATCGGTATTGCTTCACCCGATGCAGCACAGGCCGCAGCATTGCAGGAATTGTCCGACCTGGGGCGCGAAGCACAAATCGCAGCGCGTTTGGCGGCCTTGAAAGCCAAGCCTTAAATGCAGCCTGCACTTTTTAAACATTTGTTTATTTGGAGAAATATTATGCAAAATATCCGTCAATGGTTCCGCAACACAGTATTGGTATTGGCCGGCGTTATGCTGCTGGCCGCCTGCAGCAATTCCGCCAAATCCGATTTGCAGGCCATCGCCAAAGTGATGGTCGACACAGGTTACAGCCCGCAAAAAAATCAGGAATACCAACTGCGTTTGCAACAAGCGAAATCCGAAGCCGAAAGCAAGGCGATTGTGGCCGAAATGCTGCAATACTTTGAAAAAGTGCCCGCCGGTTTGAACGCGCTGTCGATGAAAACCGATGAAGGCCGCGGCATCCGCGACGATTTGGCGCAAGGCATGGACAAAGTTGTCCGCGCCACCAAGCAGGCACTGACCCTGTCGCCAAAAGATACCGCCGCCATGATGGAAGCGCAAAAACTCGCGCTGGAAGGACAACAGCAGCTTTTGCAAGGGCAGAACAAATTCATGGTGGCCGCAGGGCGCGAAGGCATCAAGCTGGAGAATAAATAACGGCAAAAAGCAGCCTACACTTTTTCAAACGATTGTTTATTTGGAGAAATATTATGCAAAATATCCGTCAATGGTTCCGCAACGCAGTATTGGTATTGGCCGGCGTTATGCTGCTGGCCGCCTGCGGCAATCCTGCCAAATCTGATTTGCAGGCCATCGCCAAAGTGATGGTCGAAACGGATTACACGCCCGCAAAAAATCAAGAGTACCAACAGCGATTGCGGCAGGCAAAAAGTGAAGCAGAAGTTAAGGCCACTTTGGGCGAGATGACGCGGTATTTCGAAAAAGTGCCGGCCGGTTTGAACGCGCTGTCGCTGAAAACCGACGAAGGCCGCAGCATCCGCGACGATTATTCGCAAGGTATAGATAAATTCGTCCGTGGTGCCAAGCAAGTCATCGCGGCACCGGCCAACGACAGTCAGGCTCAAGAGGCTGCAAGCCGATTAGCTCTGGAAGGCCTGCAGCAGTTCCTGCAAGGACAAAATAAGTTTATAGCCGCCGCAGAGCGCGAAGGCATCAAGCTGGAGAATAAATAACGGCAAAAAGCAGCCTGCACGTTAATCCATCGGCAGATTCACCCTGCCACCGTTACGGCAATTGTTTGGTGCCGACAGACAAGTTAATCCGCCGCACAACGCAAAGGCATAATTCCGACAATAACAGCCAAAGGATGAATGATGAACCCGAATGAACTGACCGCCTCGGAAAGGCTCAAATACATTGCAATACTGGCAGGCAGCTGGATAAGTATCGTCCTGCTGCACTCGTGGGCGGCATCCTCAGCCAAACCTATGTCGCAGGTCATGCAGCTTGTGGGAATGGCAACCGTATTTTGGACTTTGATGGCAGCTGTTTACTCTATTGTATTCCTGCTCAAAATCTTAATCGGAAAATGCGACCAATCCTGGAAAGTGATTTTATTTCCAACCATCATCTTATGGATAGTTTTTGCGTTATACGGCAACATTTAATCCCTGCAAAAAAGCAGCCTGCACGCCAATATGCAGGCTGCTTCAAGGAAACGCAATGAAAACGGACGATTACAAATCCCCCGCCGAACGCTGGCAGCAATCCCAACAAAAATCATCCAACGCCGCGCTATATTGGCTGCTGGGCATCGGCGTAATCTTGCTGGGGCTGGCAGGCACGCTGGCAATGATGAAAGACGGCATTGATATCGACCTGCCGAATATCGCCGCTTTGGGCAAACGCGAACCCGAGCAGCCGAAAATCGACCCCACCCTGATGAAACAGGCGCAAGACGGCAACGCCGACGCGCAATACGCCGTGGGGCGGATTCTGCACGGCAACGGCAACGAAGCCCAAGCTTTGGTGTGGTACGAACGCGCCGCACAGCAAGGCAACGCCAAAGCCATGAACAACGCGGCAGTGCTCTATGCCGAAGGCAAAACCGTGCCGCATGATTTAAACCGTGCCTGCGCCTATTTCGAAGCCGCCGCCCAAAAATTGCCCAGCCCCGAAGCAGACGACAATGTGCGCATGTGCAAAGAAGATTGGGCCCAGCAACCATAAAAATAGGCATGGGAATCTTATTTTAACCAGCAACGGGCACCGGATAACAAGGACAAACTATGTGGCAAATCATCAACACCCCTGAAACACTGATTTTCGGCGTCGCGCTGGCCATGATGCTGCTGCTAGGCTTGGTGGAATGCGCCTTGTGGATGATGGGCGCCTCCAGCGACTGGCTCAACAGCTTCCTGCCCGACTCGCTGGGCGAACTGGGCGACGTACATTCGCCCGATGTGGCCATGGACTTGGATTCCGCCGGCACCTTTCTGCGCTTTTTAAGCTGGTTGTATTTGGGCAGGCTGCCCGTGCTGATATGGCTGGTAGTGTTCCTCTCGGTATTCGGCACGCTGGGCTACGGAGTGCAGGCTGCTTTGTACGGCATTTTGGGTTATGCGCTGCCCATGTGGCTCGCCGCCATCGGCGTATGGCTGCTATCGCTGCCTGTGGTGCGCACGCTGGCCGCCGGTTTGTACCGCTGGCTGCCCAAAGACGAAACCAGCGCGCAACGTTCCGCCGATTTGGTCGGCCGCGTGGGCATTATCGTGCTGGGCAATGCAGACGCAGAGCACGCCGCGCAAGTCCGCGTGAAAGACGCATTCGGGCAAACGCATTATGTCATGGCATGCGCAGACGGCGGCGCGGTACTGACGCAAGGCAGCCACGTCCTGCTGGTGGCAGAACAGCAAGGCCGCTTCCTAATGATTGCCAACTCCAATCCCCATTTGCAGGAAGACGAATCGTAACACCCCAAAAGCAGCCTGCACCCCATCGCACCAATGCCGCCAATGCAGGCTGCTTCAGAATCACCACCGTTCGCACAGCGCGAATCCGACTGACCCCGCCGCATTCAACGGCAATTGATTTTGTTCTATTTTTCAACAGAAAGGAAAACCATGGGACTGGTTGAAATTTTAATTCTGGCAGGCATTGCACTCATCGCCCTGTTTGTCATCGGCCTGATTTTAACGCGCCTGTACCGCCGTGCCAGCAAAGAAGTATCGTTCGTGCGCACCGGCTGGGGCGGCGAAAAAGTGATTATGAACGGCGGCGCGCTGGTGTTGCCCGTGCTGCATGAAATCATTCCCGTGAACATGAACACGCTGCGGCTGGAAGTGCGCCGCGAAGCCAACCAAGCCCTGATTACGCGCGACCGCATGCGCGTGGACGTAACCGCCGAATTTTATGTGCGCGTGAAACCCACTTCCGAAAGCATCGCCACCGCCGCGCAAACGCTGGGTATGAAAACCATGTCGCCCGAACAGTTGAAAGAATTGGTGGAAGGCAAATTTGTGGACAGCCTGCGTGCCGTCGCCGCCGAAATGGCCATGGAAGAGCTGCACGAAAAACGGGTGGATTTCGTGCAGAAAGTGCAGCAGGTCGTATCCGAAGATTTGTATAAAAACGGCTTGGAACTGGAAACCGTGTCGCTGACCGGCCTGGACCAAACGGCATTTGAATTCTTCAACCCGCAAAACGCCTTCGACGCGGAAGGTCTGACCCGTTTGACCGAAACCATTGAAGTACGCCGCAAAAAACGCAACGACATCGAGCAGGACACCGATTTGGCCATCCGCAGCAAAAATCTGGAAACCGAGCGCAGCCGCCTGCAAATCCTACGCGAGGAAGAATATGCGAAACTGGACCAAGAACGAGAAATCGCCCTACGCCGCGCCGAACAAGAAGCCAGCATTGCCGAGCAAGAAGCCGCCAAAAAACGTGAAGCCGAAGAAGCCAAAATTGCCGCCGAACGCGAAGTGGATTTGAAACGCATTGCCGCCGAACGCGACATTAAAAACGAAGACATCCGCAAAGCGCAGGCGGTGGAACAGGCTGAAGTGGAACGCCGCAAAGCGATTGAATTGGCGGAACAAGATCGTGCGATTGCCGTGGCTGAAAAATCCCGCGCAGAATCCGAAGCCAAAGCCGAAGCCGACAAAGCGCGCGCTGCCGCCGTGCGCGAAGAAGAGAGCGTGGTTACCGTGCGCGAAACCGAGCGCGCCGAACGTGCCAAAGCGGTGGAACTGATTGCCGCGCAGGAAGCTGCGCAAAAAGAAGCGATTGCGCTGACCGTGGCCGCAGAAGCCGAAAAACAAGCCGCCATCGATCGTGCCGAAGCCCTGCGTATTGCCGCCGAAGCCGAAGCCGCGCAAAGCCGTATGCACGCACAAGGTGAGGCGGATGCAAAAATCCTGCTAGCACAAGCGCAAGAGCAGCAATACCGCGTGGATGCTGAAGGTTCGCGCGCAGTGAACGAAGCCGCCAACGTATTGAGCGCGGAACAAATCGAAATGCAAATCCGCATGGCCCTGCTGCGCCACTTGCCTGAAATCATCCGCGAAAGCGTGCGCCCCATCGAGCAGATTGACGGCATTAAAATCTTGCATGTCGATGGTTTGGGCGGCGTGGGACAAAGCGCGCAAAGCAGCCTGCACACGGAATCAGGAGCGGCAGCGCAAGGCAATTTGGCCGACCAAATGGTGAACAGCGCATTGCGTTACCGCAGCCAAGCGCCGCTGGTGGACAACCTGCTCAAAGAAATCGGGCTGAACGGCGCGGACATCAACGGCCTGACGCAAGGATTGGTGCAACCGGTTAAAGGCAGCCATCCGAACGGTTCGGCAGATTAAACCGATAGCCCGATGGCATTTGTACCAAAAGCAGCCTGCACTTTCTAAAAACGAAGTGCAGGCTGCTTTTCTGTGGGTTGGTATGAATACCCAATACGGCACAAACAGATCGAAACGCCCTGCCCTTACCCATGTCCGCCCATTCTTTTCCCCATACAAAAAGCAGCCTGCACCCGAAAATATCCGGTGCAGGCTGCTTTTATTGAATCACGGATTAACGTTTTTTACCAGTTACCGTAGCGACAGCCAAATTGCTGTTGCGTTTCAAAGCAATGCTTTGCACGCCTTCGGGATAAACAATGTCGGACAAGTGCAGGATGTCGCCTGCCACTACTTTTTCGCAGTCCAGTTCCAATGCGGCAGGAATATTTTTCGGATTCACCAAAACATCCACCACAGTCATCAGCAAAGATACGCGGCCGCTTTGCAGTTTCACCGCGTGCGATTTTTCTGCGTTCACAATGTGAACAGGCAGTTTCATGCGAACAGGTTGGTTCACATCAATCGCTTGGAAGTCGATGTGCGTTACTTGGCGTTTCACAGGGTGCATTTGGTAATCGCGCACAATCACGTCTTGCTCTTTACCGTCAATGCTCAATTTCAGCACTTGCGTGAAGAACGCTTCTTTTTGCAGCGCGAAATACATTTCTTTGTGGTCAACGGAAATCGCTTTGCTTTCGCCCAAGCCGTACACTACGGCAGGCACTTTGTTTTCATTGCGCAGGCGGCGGCTCGCACCAGTACCTTGCGCAGAACGGATAGTTGCTTGAATAACAGTCATGTTTATTCCTTGAGATTAAAGTTAAAAATATGCCGCTGCCGAGCTGCGACCAACTCTGCGGCAAAACGACAGGCCACCCGAACTGCAGTCAGACGGCCTGAAATTCACGAACCGCGTATTCTACAACAAAAATAACGCGTTGGGTTGAATTAAATCTTCATTAAATAAGTAAGACACTGATTCTTCATTGGAAATACGTCTAATCGTTTCCGCGAGCAGGCCGGCAATGGACACTTGGCGGATGCGCGGGCTGTTTTTGGCCGCATCCGACAGCGGAATCGTATCGGTAATCACCACTTGGTCGATGTCCGACTCGTTCAGGCGTTCCACCGCGCCGCCTGAGAATACAGCGTGCGTGGCATAGGCCAAAACGCGCTCCGCACCGCGCTCTTTCAGTGCGGAAGCGGCTTTGCATAAGGTGTTGGCCGTGTCGATCATGTCGTCAATCAGCAGGCAGGTTTTGCCTTGCACGTCGCCGATGATGTTCATCACTTCGGCCACGTTGGCTTTTGGGCGACGTTTGTCGATAATCGCCAAATCTACGTTGAGCATTTTCGCCACCGCCCGCGCACGCACCACGCCGCCGATGTCGGGGCTGACCACCATCAGGTTGTCGATGCGTTGCTGCATGATGTCGTGGGTCAGGATGGGCGTGGCGTAAATATTGTCCACGGGCACGTTGAAGAAGCCTTGGATTTGGTCGGCGTGCAAGTCCACCGTCAATACGCGGTCGATGCCTGCGGCTTCCAGCATATTGGCCACCAGTTTGGCGGAAATCGGTACGCGGGCGGAACGGGGACGGCGGTCTTGACGTGCATAGCCGAAATAGGGGATGGCGGCGGTAATCCGTCCGGCGGAGGCGCGTTTCAGGGCATCGGCCATGGTGAGGATTTCCATCAGGTTGTCGTTGGTGGGCGCACAAGTGGACTGGAGGATGAACACGTCACGGCCGCGCACGTTTTCCAGTAATTCGATGGCAATTTCGCCGTCGGAGAATTTTTTCACCGACGCGTTGCCCAAATTGTTGTCCAAATGCTTGGCAACACGATGCGCCATTTCAGGATTGGCGTTACCTGTAAATACCATTAAGCTGTCGAAAGCCATTTCTTCACCTGCCGGATTGTGGGTTTTTTTGAAAGTGTTGAACATAGGTGCCCCTTTACATATTGGAGGGTTAATCCTATTTGCGATGGCAGGATTATACGCGATTGTAATTTTGCGTTAAAGTGCCTGCGCGGATTTTACACGGTTTTGTGGCGAAAGCAGCCTGCACTTTACCGATGATGGAAGTGCAGGCTGCTTTTGCATTCAGCGCGTCAATACGTTTAAGGCTTCCCGATATTTGGCCACGGTTTTGGCCAATACGTCTTCGGGCACTTTGGGCGCGGGCGGCTGCTTGTTCCAACCGCTCTGCTCCAGCCAGTCGCGCACGAACTGTTTGTCGAACGACGGCGGATTGGTGCCGACTTGGTAGCTCTCCACCGCCCAGAAGCGGCTGCTGTCGGGCGTGAGCACTTCGTCCATCAGGGTTAAAACGCCGTTTTCGTCCAGGCCGAATTCAAATTTGGTATCAGCAATGATAATGCCGCGCGTTTTGGCGTATGCCGCCGCTTCGGTATAAAGCTGTATCGCTTTGGCGCGGACTTCTTCGGCGCGTTCTTTGCCAATTATCTCGGCACAGCGTTCAAACGAAATATTTTCGTCGTGGTCGCCCACCTCGGCTTTGGTGGACGGCGTGAAAATCACTTCGGGCAGCTGTTCCGCCTCGCGCAGGCCTTCGGGCAGCTTAATGCCGCAGACCGTGCCGCTTTTTTGATATTCCTTCCAGCCGCTGCCGCTCAAATAGCCGCGTACCACCGCTTCGATTTTCACAGGCGTGAGCCGTTTCGCCACCACCGCGCGGTGGGCAACCGATTGGGCTTCGGCTTCAGGCAGCACGTCGAACACAGTTTGCCCCGTGAAATGGTTGGGCATGATGTGCGCCAGTTTGCCGAACCAGAAATTGGAAATCTGCGTCAAGATTTCGCCTTTCCCGACAATGGGCTCGTCCAAAATCACATCAAATGCCGACAATCGGTCGGTGGCGACAATCAGCATGGTTTTGCTGTCGATTTCGTACAAATCGCGCACCTTGCCCGAATAGATTTTTTTGAGAGAAAGTGTATTCATCATCATGCTTCCATATAAAACAATCGGTTGAGTCGATAAAAAGCAGCCTGCACAGCAGCCTTTTCAAGTGCAGGCTGCTTTTTGATGTCCCAAAACAGGCGGCGGGTTTGTTTACTGCGGTTGCGTGCGCCGGTATTTGCGCGCCAGCCGCTTGGCTTTGCCGTACCATTGCAGCGCTTCTTGGCGGGAAACGTGCGCTTGGCGGTAATTCAGGCAGACGTATTCGCGAAGCAGCGCATCCACATCCGGCGATAATTGTCCGTTGTCTGACAAATATTGGCACAATTCAAACGGGGCGACAGACGGCAAATCGGTAAAGCCATCGCCCAGCAATGCGCTTTTGAGCAGCGAAAAACCCTGCGCCATCGGCGACACAAGGGCCTGCCGCTTCGATTTCCGCCACCAAAGCCACAAGGGAACGGCGGCCAGCGCACCGCCCAAAAGCAGCAGCGCCAAGACGCTGGCAACGCGGACACGCCCCAAACCCAGCCAGCCGAACAGGTTTTGCTGCCGGTCGGTGTCGTAATTCACCACCCATTGCTGCCAGTAAAAACGGCTGCGGTCGGCAATCTGGGTAAAAAAGCCGGTGTTTTGCACCAATTCGCCCACTTCGTCTGCCAATGCGCCGCCCACGCCGTTGTCAATCCGCGCGGAGGACACGGCACCGGTCGGGTCAACGCGCTTCCAGACTTGGCGGTCGGCCAGCCAGACTTCCGCCCATGCGTGCGCGTCTTTGCTGCGGATTTGCCAAAAATTGTCATCCGCATCGTATTCGCCGCCCTGATAACCCACCACCACGCGCGCAGGTATCCCGGCCGCCCGCATTAACGAGACGAACGCATCGGCATAGTGTTCGCAAAAACCCTGGCGGCTTTCAAACAAAAAACGGTCAGTGGCGTTTTCCGTGCCCAACACGGGTGGTTTGAGCGTGTATGTGAACTTTTGTTTTTGGAAATATTGATAAGCAGCCTGCACAAAGGCCAGCGTATCGCCGCCGCTTTGCTGATACAGCTCTTTGGCCAATGTGTGCGTTTTCAGATTGGTATTTTTGGGCAACAGCGTGTAGAGCTGAATTTCCTGCGGCGTGAGCCGGTGTGGCAGCTCGTCGCTCAAAGACGAGGTGAGTGTGAAACGGCGCACGCCCTGGCGGCTGAGCACGCGCACGGCATTGCCGCCCTGAATCACGAAACCGCGCAGTTCGGGCATATTGGCATAGTCCAGTGCGGGAATCCGCCCTTTGTCGTCCTCCATCAAGATTTCGTAACGGATTTGTTTGTTCAATGCAGCCTGCGCATTGTCGGGCGCATCGGGCAACACCTGCCATTCGTTGCCGTTATACAGCCCCAGCACCATCACGCGCCAATACAAATCCTGCGGGCGCGGCATAACGCCGTTGGCAAATGTGGCCGTGAACACGGGCTGGTTGCTTAATACCAACTCGCCGATGCTGCCGGGTTTCATGCGGTCGGACATGCCCGTGGTGGCTTCGGCAGTATTTTGCGGCAATCCACCAAACGGTGTGCTGCTGCGCGGTATAGCGACAAACAGCACCACCATCGGCAGCAGGGTCAGGCCGAAGGCCGTCAGGCTGTGCCGCAATGCGTCGCGGCCGACCACTTCATTGCACAAGGCCAAGGTACACGCCATCAAAATCAGGCAGAGCAGCGTCCACAGGCCAGTGAACAGGCCTTCGTCAAACAAAATGGCGCCGGTCAGCAAAAACATCATCACCACCACCATGATTTGCCAATCGCGGCGGGTGCGTCCTTCGTAGCTTTTCAGCAATGCCAGCAGCAACAGGAAAGACACGCCGCCCTGCAAGCCGAAAATCGTCCCAAGCTGCTGCATGACCAATAAAAACACGCCCAGCAGCAACATACCATTCTGCCATGTTTTCAGGCTGCGTACGCCTTTATACAGCAACGCAATACGCAGCAGCATGAACGCGCCGAAAATCATATTCACCCCCATCGGCAGCTGCCACAGCAACGGCAACGACACGGCCACCAAAGATGCCAGGGCAAACATCATGGTGGCGAAACGCGGGGGCTGGTTCAAAAATCCGGGGTGGGCAATCAACAAAATAACGGCCTGCAACACAACAATCAAACGCCAATGCGCTTGGATAAGCCTTCGATAAAATGTGCAGGCTGCTTTTTTCGGTGTTCAAAAGCAGCCTGCACATCAATCGGCAGGAGAATCAGAGTCAAATACGCAAAATCCGTTCACCGCGGCCAATACCTGCCGCGCCGGTGCGCACCGTTTCCAAAATCGTCCCTTTGGCGATATTTTCCAAAAAACTGTCCAGCTTGCCGGTGGTGCCGGTCACTTCGATGGTATAGCTTTTTTCATTCACGTCAATGACCTGGCCGCGGTAAATCTCGGTCAAGCGCAGCAACTCGTCGCGGTCTTTGCCCAAAGCGCGGACTTTGACCAACATCAGCTCACGCTCGACATAGCGGCTTTCGCTCAAATCCACCACCTTTACCACTTCCACCAGCTTATTGAGCTGCTTGGTAATTTGCTCAATCACGTCCGACGAGGCATGGGTCACAATCGTCATGCGCGACAAAGTAGCGTCTTCGGTCGGCGCAACCGACAGGCTGTCGATATTGTAGCCGCGCGCCGAAAACAAACCCACGACACGGCTCATAGCGCCGGATTCGTTTTCCATCAAAACAGACAAAATGCGTCTCATGGCACACTCCTTGTATCGTATTGGCGGTCTTTGACATTATTCACATCGGAATCGGCTTTGGTTTCACGCATATGCATGGGCAAAACCATTTCGTCCAATCCCTTGCCGTTGCCCACCATCGGGAACACGTTTTGTTTTTTGTCGGTAACGAAATCCAAGAACACCAAACGGTCTTTCATCGCCAAAGCTTTGCGCAGAGCACCTTCCACTTCCGATTTCTTAGTGACGCGGATACCGACGTGCCCATACGATTCGGCCAATTTCACAAAATCCGGCAGCGAATCGAAATACGTTTCCGATTCACGGTTGCTGTAATACAACTCCTGCCATTGGCGCACCATGCCCAGATAGCCATTGTTCAGACAGATGATTTTCACCGGCAGTTTATACTGGAAGCAGGTACTCAATTCCTGAATATTCATCTGTACCGAGCCTTCGCCTGTGATACAGCAAACATCTTTGCTCGGATCGGCAAGATACGCCCCCATCGCATAAGGCAGGCCGACACCCATCGTGCCCAAACCGCCCGAATTGAGCCACTGGCGCGGCCGCTGGAACGGATAATACTGCGCGGCAAACATTTGGTGCTGCCCCACATCGGACGTGATAATCGCATCGTTGTTGGTCAATTCCGCCAATTTTTGGATGACGTATTGCGGCAAAATCAGCTCGTCGTCTTCGGTTTCGGGCAGTTGCAGGCAGTTTTTGCTGCGCCAATATTCAATGTTTTTCCACCATTTCGACAACTGCTCGGCATTAAACGACAACTCTTGTCTCTGCCACAAATTCAGCATTTCTTTTAAAACATTTTTCACATCGCCCACAATCGGCACGTCCACTTTCACGCGCTTGGCAATGCTGGACGGGTCAATGTCGATATGGATGATTTTTCGCGGCTGTTCGGCAAATTTAGCGGGAACGGAAATCACGCGGTCGTCAAAACGCGCACCAACGGCGACAATCACATCGGCATTGTGCATGGCCAGATTGGCTTCGTATGTGCCGTGCATGCCGAGCATGCCCAAATACTGCTGCCGGCCGGCCGGAAACGCACCCAAGCCCATCAGCGTGCTGGTGCAGGGAATATTCAGCGTTTTCACAAATTCAATCAATTCTTCGGACGCATTACCCAGCGTTACGCCGCCGCCGAAATACACCAAAGGGCGTTTCGCCGCCGCCAGCATTTGCACGGCTTTTTTGATTTGTCCCACATGTCCGTTCACCACCGGCTGGTAGGAGCGGATGAAGATATCCTCCTGCGGATAGCTGAATTTGGCATTGGTCTGTGTCACATCTTTGGCAATATCGACCACCACGGGGCCCGGACGGCCTGTGCGTGCGATTTGGAAGGCTTTTTTGATGGTCGGTGCCAAATCTTCCACATTGGTTACCAGAAAATTATGCTTCACGCACGGACGGGAAATGCCCACCATATCGATTTCCTGGAACGCGTCGCTACCAATCATGGGCGAGCCGACCTGCCCCGAAATCACCACCAGCGGAATCGAATCGCTATATGCCGTGGCAATGCCGGTAATCGCATTGGTGGCACCCGGACCGGAAGTGACCAGTGCCACGCCGACTTTGCCGCTAACACGGGCATACGCATCGGCCGCGTGGACGGCAGCCTGCTCGTGGCGGGCCAAAATATGTTCGAATTTATGAAGTTGGTAAATGGCGTCGTAGATTTCCAATACTGCGCCGCCGGGATAACCGAAAACGTATTCCACGTTTTCCGCTTTAAGACTGTGCACGAGAATTTGTGCGCCTGAAATTTGCATGACAACCTCTTTTCGTGAGCGCGAAAAGCGAGATAAGACGGCCACTTTATCGATGCAATGGTTATGCTGCCAATGCAAGCGGCGATTTAGGGTACGCGCATTGCACGGACGTGATAACAATAAACCGTGTTAGGTCGAGTTTGACGCTGGGTTTGTGTAAGGAAAAAGGAGATGAAAAGATAGCGCAAAAAGGCAGTAGCTGGCAAGTATTTTGTTAAATTTTGTGATGATTTGTTGATATATGATGAATTGCGGACGATTGGGGAGATGGCCTGATAAAAAAGTGCAGGCTGCTTTTGAAGGGACAAAAAGCAGCCTGCACTTTGATTTATCGTTGATTAAAATGAGAATTCCAATGACAACTTTATTCGCTACCTAGCCGCCAATCGCGTATAATTAGAGCCGTCCGCCCACGCTAGCATTAAAATTGCTTGCATAGGCAATATCATTAAATTTTATACAGGTTCCACACAAATGAATCAATTTACCAAAAAAACGACTGTACGCGGTTTCACACTGTTTGAGCTAATGGTCAGCATCGCCATTTTGGCCATTTTAGCAATTATAGCTTATCCGAGCTTTACAACCTATGTACAAAACACACGCATTGAAAATGCGCGTGCTTCCATGGTGGACGCCATACATTCGCTGGAACGCCAATACGCGCAAAAACCGCAGTTCAGCACTGCCAACATCAACGATATTACCAACGAATATTACGATTTAAGATTTACCGCTATTAATGATAGCAGTTATTATTTAACTGCAACACCCAAGCCTGACCTTTACAGCGATAAAACATTGACCGATATCCCATTATACATTTACTATGATTCTATTACTGCCACATTTGCACGCTGTACGGGATTGGGTGTAGCTGCGGCTATTCGTGACGCGCGCTTTCAAAGAGTATCCTCCAATCCCAACAATACCTACTGCAAACCCTTAAGCTAATACAACCGGATATCGCAGGCTGCTTCACGCCCGTTGAAGTATTCCACAGCGCCGTTATCAAAAAAATAATGCAAAATCGCCTGTGCTGCCACTTGGTCGAGCACGGGCTTTTGCTTTTTGCCGAACACGGCAGCTTCCCGCAATAATTCTTCGGCATACACGGATGACAGGCGCTCGTCCACCCAGTAAACCGGTTTGCCGAACCGTCCGTGCAGCCTGCGCCCGAATTGGCGCACCAAACGGGTCATTTCGTGTTCCGTGCCGTCGATATGCGTGGGCAGCCCCACCACCAGGTATTCGGGCTGCCATTCTTTTATCAGCTGGGCGATACGGGCAAATTTTTCATCGTTGCTCGCGCCGGACACCGTACAGATCGGATGGGCAATGTGCAGGCTGCTTTCGCCCTGTGCCACGCCAATGCGCGCCTTGCCGAAATCAAACGCCAAGCAACATCCCTGCTTCGGTATTTCAAGCATTGCCGCCCTCTCCCATCAAGCGCGCCGCGTCCACGCCCAATTTGCCCAACGCAGCGTTATAGCGTTCCTCAATCGGCGTATCGAACAAAATCCCCATGTCCGCAGGCGCCACCAACCAAGAATTTTGCGCCAGTTCGCGCTCCAGCTGTCCGGCCGACCATTGCGAACAGCCAATTGTCAAAATCGCCGCGTCAATCGCCTCATCTTTCGCCAAGCCGTCGATAATATCGCGCGATGTGGTCAATGCCAGCGAATCATTGATGTGCAGGCTGCTTTCCCACTCGCCCGTCGGCGTGTGCAGCACAAAGCCGCGTTCCGGCTGGACAGGGCCGCCCATCATCACAAACTGCCCCTGCAATTTCTCCGGCGTCGGCTTACCGATGGCCGCAAACACAATCTCCATATTCACCGGCGAGGGTTTATTGACAATCAGCCCCAGCGCGCCCGATTCGCCATGTTCGCAAAGATACACCACGCTTTGATGGAAAACCGAATCGTTGTCCAACGAAGGCATGGCAAGCAAAAAATGATGGCTTAAATTCATGGCTACTCATTTCCAAAATCAAACTTAACGTACCCAATATGGCGCATTTGCCTTATTTTACAAGATGGCAGCCGATATTAACGCACCATATCATTACACTGCAAAACAATAAGCCGCTATATTAACATTGTGATATGATTCGGCGATGTGTTATTATCAGCCTCTAATATTCCCAATATTATTCCCAACCATTGACGAAAGCAAAATATGAAAAAAGAAATACAGGCCATCCGCCTGGCCAACTTCCGCCAACTCATCAAAGAAGCAGGCAACATCAGCAAACTGGCCCATTTGTGCGGCTATAAGAAACCGGTGTATTTTTATCAGATTAACGCGCAAAAAGTGAAACCGAATGGCCAAACCATGGGCATCGGCAACGCAATGGCACGCAAACTGGAAGCCGGCATGAACAAGCCTGAAGGCTGGTTGAGCCAAGAGCACCACAGTATACCGAAAGCCGATTTTGCAGCAGCATCCAATGAAAAAAGCAGCCTGCATACGATAACTTTGGCATGGACGGGCGCATCGGGAATGCCTTACGGCATGCGCCTGCTGGAAGTGCTGCTGGGCATGGGGCACACCGTTTACTTGGTGTATTCGCAGGCCGCACAAGTCGTGGCGCAGCAAGAATTAGATTTCAACCTGCCCGCATCGCCGCAGAAAGCGCAGGAAGCCTTGTGCCAAAAATTCCAATGCCCCGCCGAACAGCTGCACGTTTTCGGCAGCCAGGAATGGTTCGCCCCCATTGCTTCCGGCAATGCCACCGCCGATGCGATGATTGTCTGCCCCGCCAGCATGGGCAGCATTGCCGCGATTGCGCATGGCACGGCAGACACCTTGCTCGAACGCGCCGCCGATGTCGCCATTAAAGAGCGCCGCCCATTGATTCTGGTACCGCGCGAAGCACCGCTTTCCGCTTTGCATTTGGAAAATTTATTGAAACTGGCACAATTGGGCTGCACCATTCTGCCGCCCGCCGCCGGTTTCTACAACAAACCGCAATCGGTGGACGATATGGTGGACTTTGTCGTTGCCCGAATTTTGGACCAATTGCGCCTGCCGCACCAACTCATGCCCAAATGGGGCGGATAAATGGAAGGGCTGTATGAATTGGTGGCTTTGCTGGCACGCTTTATTGCCTGGCTGTTGAGCCTGTTGCCGACCGGCAAACCCTAATTCTTTCGGATAGCTTGCAAACAGCGCCGTTTGGTTTATAATCGAAACCGCAGGAAACTGCATTTTCTTTCTACTTTACCTATACAAAGGAAGTTATCATGAAAAAAACATTCGCAGTAATGGCAGCCGTTCTGATGTGTCAAGCCGCATTTGCAGAAGGTATCAAAGCTGGCGAGGCTTATGCTTACCCTACCCTGCCTAACATGACGCAAGGCGGTATTTTTGTGAGCTTGACCAACACCGATGCACAAGACAACAAATTGGTCGGTGCCACCATCAACAAAAACGTGGCGCAAACCACCGAGCTGCACACGCACGTGAACGAAAACGGCGTGATGAAAATGCGCGAAGTGCAAGGCGGTATTCCTTTGCCAGCTGGCCAAACCCAAGAACTGAAACGCGGCGGCTACCATGTGATGGTGTTCGGTTTGGTGAAACCATTGCGCGTGGGCGACAAATTCCCAATGACGTTGAAATTCCAAAACGGCAAACCGCAAACCGTTACCGTTACCGTACGTGAAATGTCCCACAACCACGGCGCTCACGGTCATAATCACGGTGGCCACAACCATGGTGCACAACCTCACCAACACTAATTTTAGTGTGTAATCCAATCTGCTAAATCAAGTGCAGGCTGCTTTTGACGCGTTCAAAGCAGCCTGCACTTTGTTTTGCAGCTTATTTTTTCCAATAGCCCGGCGTAAACAAAATAAACACCGTAAAAATTTCCAAGCGCCCCAACAGCATAACGCTGGTCAGCATCCATTTCTGCACGGCGGACAATTCCGCATAATTATGCGCCGGCCCCACGGAACCCAAACCCGGCCCGGCATTGGTAATGCAGGCAACCACCGCCGTCAATGCCGTCATGAAGTCCAGTTGCGCCATCATCAGCATGAACGTAAACACAACCACCGTCATGAAATAAACAAAAATAAACGCCATAATCGCCATAGCCAAACGCTCGTTCAGGCCGCGGCCGTTCACTTTCACTGTAAACACGGCATTCGGGTGTTGCAGCAGAATCGTTTCGCGCAATGTGAATTTCGCCAGCGCAATAGCGCGCGCCAATTTGATACCACCGCCCATCGAACCCGTATTCGCCAAAATATTCGACAGAAAAAACATCCACAACGACACAATCAGCGGCCATGCGCCGAAATCCGCGTTGGAAAAACCGCTAGCCAAACCAATCGACACATAATTAAAGCTCACATAGCGGAATGCGTCGCCAAAACTGTAAAAACCTTTGAAATACAGATACAGGCTGGCCGCCCAAATACTGCCAATCAGTAGCAGCAGCATAATGCGGACTTCTTCGTCCTGCCAATAATGGCGCAGGCTTTTTTGGCGCAATGCGGCAAAATGGTTGGCAAAATTGATGCCGCCGGCAATCGTTGCCAGAATAATCACCCATTCAATCAAAGGCGAATCAAAATAAGCGATACTGTCGTCGTGCGTGGAAAATCCGCCCAACGAAAAGGCGGACATGGCGTGGCACAGCGCGTCAAACCACGTCATTCCGGCTTCGTACAGCGCGATAAAAACCAGCCCCGTCGCCACCAAATACAGCAGCCACAGCCGCTTGGCCGTTTGCGAAATGCGCGGTGCCATTTTGTTGTCCTTTTCAATGCCGGGGATTTCCGCTTTGAAAAGCTGCGTGCCGCCCACGCCCAGCATGGGCAACACGGCCACGGCCAGCACGATAATCCCCATGCCGCCCAGCCAGTTGAGCATGTGCCGCCAGAAATTCAGCGATGGCGGGATATTGTCCAGCCCCCTTATCACCGTTGCGCCCGTGGTGGTCAGACCGCTCATCGCCTCGAAAAAGGCATCGGTAAACGACAATTCTTCAAAATAAAAATACAGCGGCATGGAAGCAATGGCGGCGAATCCGATCCACAGCATGGTCACTAGCGCGAAACCGTCGCGCGGGCGCAGTTCGCGGTTGTATTTGCGCGTCAGAAACCAAACCAGCGACGACAGCAAAACCGTAATCTCGCCCGTGCTGCTGAACGCCCAAAAAGCACCGTCATCGTGCACATACGACATCGCGCTGGGGAAAAACAGCATGAAGGCAAAGAACAGCCCCAGCTTGGAAAGAATATGGATGGTGGGAATAATTTTCTGCATAATCCAGCACAAAGTGCAGGCTGCTTTATGCGCTTTGTCAAAAGCAGCCTGCACTTTCAAAACCAATCAAGTCAAGGGCGGATTTTGCCACATTCCCCGAACATACCGCAAACCAAATTCGTCGGGCGGGGATAAAGCGCGGCAAAATTTGCTATTCGCGGTATTTGTAGCTACAATTCCGCTGTTATGCTGTTTGAGTCGCCTGCTTCACATTTAATGCGACGGCTGTTTTTAACCCATATGAAAGAAGGAAGACTTATGTCCCAAACCTACAATTCTGTTAATGATGCAGACCCTATTGAAACACAAGAGTGGTTGGACGCATTAAGTTCGGTATTGAAAAATGAAGGCCCCGAGCGTGCCCATTTCATCCTTGAAAATCTGGTGAAATACACCCGCCGCCGCGGTGTGCACCTGCCGTTTGCCGCAACGACTGCTTATCTGAACACCATTCCCGTAGGTAAAGAGCAAAAATCGCCCGGCAATCACGAATTGGAACACCGCATCCGTTCCGCCATCCGCTGGAATGCCGCCGCCATGGTGATCCGCGCCGGTAAAAAAGATTTGGAATTGGGCGGCCACATTGCCTCTTTCGCATCTTCCGCTACTCTCTATGACGTGGGTTTCAACCATTTCTGGCGCGCCAAAAATGAAGCCACTGGCGAAGAAGGCGACTTGATTTATATTCAAGGCCACTCTGCACCCGGCGTTTATGCGCGCGCCTTCGTGGAAGGCCGTTTGAGCGAAGACCAACTGAACAATTTCCGCCAAGAAGTCGGCGGTAACGGCCTGCCGTCTTACCCGCACCCTCACCTGCTGCCTGATTTCTGGCAGTTCCCTACCGTATCCATGGGCTTGGGCCCGCTGATGGCGATTTACCAAGCGCGCTTCCTTAAATACTTGGAATCTCGCGGCCTGGCCAAAACCAAAGGCCGCAAAGTATGGTGCTTCTGCGGCGACGGTGAGATGGACGAGCCGGAAAGCCAAGGCGCCATTGCGCTGGCCGCCCGCGAAGGCTTGGACAACCTGATCTTTGTAATCAACTGCAACCTGCAACGTTTGGACGGCCCGGTACGCGGTAACGGCAAAATCATCCAAGAATTGGAAGGCAACTTCCGCGGTGCAGGCTGGAATGTGTTGAAAGTGATTTGGGGCAGCCGCTGGGACGGCCTCTTGGCGCGCGACACCAACAACGCCCTGAAACAACGCATGGAAGAATGCTTGGACGGCGACTACCAAACCTTCAAATCCAAAGACGGCGCGTACGTTCGCGAACACTTCTTCAACACACCCGAGCTGAAAGCCCTCGTAGCCGATATGTCGGACGACGAAATCTGGGCCTTGAACCGCGGCGGCCACGACCCGCACAAAGTTTATGCCGCTTATTATGAAGCCGTAAACAACGCCGACGGCCGCCCAACTGTAATCTTGGCCAAAACCATCAAAGGTTATGGCATGGGTCAGTCAGGCGAAGGCCAAAACGTTGCCCACCAAGCCAAAAAAATGGACGTGAAATCGCTCAAACAATTCCGCGACCGCTTCGGTATTCAGGTAACCGACGAGCAAATCGACAGCGGCGACCTGCCTTACTTCCGCTTTGCCGAAGACAGCCCGGAAATGCAATACCTGCGTGAACGCCGCAATGCTTTGGGCGGCTACCTGCCTGCACGCCATCCAAACAATGAAGCCCTGCCGATTCCTGCTTTGGAAACCTTCGATGCCCAGCTGCAATCCAGCGGCGAGCGCGAATTCTCCACCACCATGGCTTTCGTGCGTATTTTGGCTGCCTTGTTGAAAGACAAACAAATCGGCCGCCGCATCGTGCCGATTGTGCCCGATGAAAGCCGCACCTTCGGTATGGAAGGCATGTTCCGCCAATACGGCATTTGGAACCCGAAAGGCCAGCAATACACCCCGCAAGACAAAGACCAACTGATGTTCTATAAAGAATCGGTTGATGGTCAAATCCTGCAAGAAGGTATTAACGAACCCGGCGCGATGGCTGACTGGATTGCCGTGGCAACCTCTTATGCCAACAACCGTTATGCAATGATTCCGTTCTACATTTACTACTCTATGTTTGGTTTCCAACGCGTTGGCGATTTGGCTTGGGCGGCTGGCGATATGCACGCACGCGGCTTCCTTTTGGGCGGCACCGCAGGCCGTACTACCCTGAATGGCGAAGGCCTGCAACACGAAGACGGCCACAGCCAGCTGCAAGCCGACTTGATTCCGAACTGCGTCAGCTACGACCCCACTTTCCAATACGAAGTGGCCGTAATCGTACACAACGGTTTGGAACGCATGTATATGAATAATGAGGATGTATTCTTCTACATCACCCTGATGAACGAAAACTACACCCACCCTGCCATGCCGCAACGCAAAGGCATCGAGCAGGAAATCCTCAAAGGCATGTACTTGTTCCGCGAGGGTGGCAAAGGCGACAAACGCGTTCAGATGATGGGTTCCGGTACCATCCTGCAAGAAGTAATCCACGCTGCCGATTTGCTGAAAAACGATTTCGGCGTGGAAGCCGACATCTGGTCTTGCCCTTCATTCAACCTGCTGCACCGCGAAGCCATCGAAACCGACCGTTGGAACCGCCTGCATCCGGCTGCCGAGCAAAAACTGCCTTTCGTTACCCAGCAGCTGCAAGGCCATGCCGGCCCGGTTGTTGCCGCTACCGACTACATCCGCAGCTTTGCAGACCGCATCCGCGCCTATATCCCTAAAGAAAACGGCGACTATGTGGTACTCGGCACCGATGGTTTCGGCCGCTCCGACAGCCGCGCCAACCTGCGCAGCTTCTTCGAAGTAGACCGCTACCATGTGGCCGTGGCCGCACTAGACGCTTTGTCCAAACAAGGCAAAGTGGGCAAAGACGTGGTACAGAAAGCCATCGAAAAATACGGCGTTCAAACCGAAGTTGCCCCCAGCTGGAAACGCTAATGCACAATGTGCAGGCTGCTTTGTACTGCTGAAAAAGCAGCCTGCACCTTCCCAAAATACAGAAAGAAAAAGAATCCGATTACTATGAGTACAGTTGAAATCAAAGTCCCCGATATCGGCGGACACGAAAATGTAGATATTATTGCCGTGGAAGTCAAAGCCGGCGACACCATCGCGCTGGACGACACCCTGATTACCCTGGAAACTGACAAAGCCACTATGGACGTGCCTGCGGATGCGGCCGGCGTGGTGAAAGAAGTGAAAGTACAAGTCGGCGGCAAAGTCTCTGAAGGCGATGTGATTGCGATCGTTGAAGTAGCCGGTGCTTCTGCCGCTGCACCGGCACCTGCTGCTGAAACCGCACCCGCACCCGCCGCTGCACCCGTGCAGGCTGCTCCTGCTGCGGGCGGTATGGAAAAAGTCATTGTGCCCGATATTGGCGGCCACGAAAATGTTGATGTGATTGCCGTAGAAGTGAAAGTGGGCGACACCGTTGCCGTGGACGACACACTGATTACCCTGGAAACCGACAAAGCCACCATGGACGTGCCGAGCACCGCCGCCGGTACGGTTACCGCCGTACATATCAAAGTGGGCGACAAAGTATCCGAAGGCGCATTGATTATTGAAGTGGCAGGCTCCGGCGCTGCGGCTGCTCCTGCCGTACAGGCTGCCGCTCCTGCTCCTACGCCAGTCTCTGCTCCTGTGCAGGCTGCCCCCGCACCCGCACCGACTGCTGCAACTCCTGTTGCTTCCGGCGTGGCCGCTGCATACGGCACTATCAATGAAGAAGGTTTCGCCAAAGCACACGCAGGTCCGTCCACACGCAAATTGGCACGCGAACTGGGCGTGGATTTGAGCTTGGTGAAAGGTTCCGGTCAAAAAGGCCGCATCACGGCCGAAGACGTGAAATCTTTTGTGAAAGGCGTGATGCAAAACGGCGGCGCAACCGCTTCTTCTGCTTCTGCTGGCGCATCGCTGGGCGGCGGATTGGACTTGCTGCCATGGCCGAAAGTGGATTTCAGCAAATTTGGCGAAATCGAAACCAAAGAACTGTCGCGCATCAAAAAAATCTCCGGCCAAAACCTGTCGCGCAACTGGGTGGTCATTCCGCACGTTACCGTGCATGAAGATGCCGACATGACCGAGCTGGAAGAATTCCGCAAAGTGTTGAACAAAGAATGGGAAAAAGCAGGCGTGAAAGTATCGCCGCTGGCCTTCATCATCAAAGCGTCCGTGAGTGCGCTGAAAGCCTTCCCCGAATTCAATGCGTCTTTGGACGGCGACAACTTGGTATTAAAAAAATACTATAACATCGGCTTTGCGGCAGATACCCCCAACGGCTTGGTGGTGCCTGTAATTAAAGACGTGGACAAAAAAGGCTTGAAAGAAATCAGCCAAGAATTGACCGAGTTGAGCCTAAAAGCCCGCGAAGGCAAATTGAAACCGCAGGAAATGCAAGGCGCATGCTTCACCATTTCCAGCTTGGGCGGCATTGGCGGCACCGGCTTCACACCGATTGTCAATGCACCAGAAGTGGCCATTTTGGGCGTGTGCAAATCGCAAATCAAACCGGTTTGGAACGGCAGCGCGTTCGAACCACGCTTGATGTGCCCATTGAGCTTGTCGTTCGACCACCGCGTGATTGACGGCGCGGCCGGTATGCGCTTCACTGTGTTCTTGGCGAACTTGCTCAAAGACTTCCGTCGCGTGTCTTTGTAATCCGCCGGGCATTATAAAAGCAGCCTGCACTTTGTTTTTTCGAGTGCAGGCTGCTTTTTAACGTGCCAAATTCAAATAAAACATTTATAAATCGTACGCATAATCCACCACCAACGGTGCGTGGTCGGAGAATTTCACGTCTTTATACACATGCGCCGACTGCATGGCCTGCGCCAACTGCGGTGTTACCATTTGGTAATCAATCCGCCAACCGACATCTTTGGCATACGCCTGGCCGCGGTTGCTCCACCATGTATAGCCCGCCACTTCGGGATACAGCGTCCGCCAAGCGTCCACCCAGCAGAGTTCCCCGATGACCTTGCCGATCCATGCGCGCTCTTCCGGCAAAAAGCCTGAATTTTTCTGATTGCCCTTCCAGTTTTTAATATCGATATTTTGGTGCGCGATGTTCCAGTCGCCGCACACCACCACATCGCGCCCGCTGGCTTTCAGCTCCGCCAATATCGGGTAAAACGCATCCAGAAATTCGTATTTGTAGGCTTGTCGCTCTTCAGCGCTGGTGCCGCTGGGCAGATACAGCGAAATCACGCTCAAATTGCCGAAATCGGCGCGGACAAAGCGGCCTTCCTGATCAAATTGTTCCAGCCCCAATCCGATGTGTACCGCATCGGGCGTGCGTTTGCTGTAAATAGCCACGCCGCTGTAACCGCGTTTTTGGGCGCAATGCCACACGCCATGCATGCCGTGCGGGTTTTTCATATCGTCCGCCAAATCGGCTTCCTGCGCCTTCAATTCCTGCACGCAGACAATATCCGCGCCGGATTGCGCCATGTAGTCCAAAAAGCCTTTTTTATAGGCCGAACGGATGCCGTTCACATTTGCCGAGATAATTCGCATGTTGCTGCCTTTGTGGGTTAAATCAAAAGGACGGTATTGTAATGGCCTTTGGCTCGAAGCAGAAAAGAAATGTGCAGGCTGCTTTTTCATCGTTTTGAAAGCAGCCTGCACTTTATCCGAGCAACTGCAACAGCCAGCCGCCAATACCCGAAGCCGCCACTGCTGCCAGCACCGTCGTCAGCATGGAAAAGCGGGCGGCCATCAGCAGCGCCACTGCCAAGGCGAACAGTTCGTGTGGTTTGTGCGATACGAAATACGGCGCAATCACGGAAATGAGGACGCAGCCGGGCGCGGCTTCCATCATCTGCTTGGCGCGCGGGCTTAATATGCGGTTGCGCAGGGCGAAATAGCCGAGCAGGCGCGTACTGTAGGTAACGCAGAGCATGCCGATAATCGTGAGGAAAGATGCCCAACTAATCATGTGCCGCTCCTTTGGCCGGAGCGAAATAGGCATAAACCAGCCCAGCCAGCGAGCCGACGACAACGTACCAGCCCGTGTTCGGTGCCGCCAGATAAGTGAAGGCTGCCGCCAACAGGCTGACCAGCCAAGGGCGCGCCGCAAACCAACCGCGCCACATGCCGCGCAGCAGTACCAGGAATACCGCCGGAAATGCCATGCCGAAGCCGAAGCGTTCCACATCGCCCAGCATGGGTGCCAGCGATGCGCCCAGCGAGCCGCAGCCTACCCATGTTAGATACAACGACAACGCTGTTCCCATATAGTATTCGTAATTAAGGCGTGCAGGCTGCTTTTGGGCGTGCTTTTGGCTGTCGGCAATGCCCATCGCCCAGCTTTCGTCCGTCATCATGAACAATGCAGGCAGCACTTTGCGCAACGGCAGGTGGCGCAACAGCGGCGCCATGGCAGCGCCCATCAAAATATGGCGGCTGTTAATCATGGCCGTGGTGGCGATAATCAGCAGCACGGGCAGCGGCGAAGTCCACAAATTCACGGCGGCAAACTCCGAACCGCCGGCAAAATTCAGCCCCATCATCATGACCGTTTCCAGCACGCTCATGCCTTTCTGTCCGGCTTGCGCCCCCAAAATCAATGCAAAAGGCACGGCTCCCAATATTATCGGCAGTGATTCACGAAGGCCGCGCTTAAATTCGGCATGTGTCAAAAAATGTCGCATTTTCATCTTTCAGTTTTTTTCTTTTGCAGCATGGCCAACAAATTCTGCGTGTATTGCAAGCCTTCTTCCTGTCCCACGCGCGTATTGTCGCCTTTTCGTCCAAAAAAGGTCAGCTCCTGCTGCGGCATTTCGGCAATGAAACGGCTCGGTTCGGGGAATTGCCAGTTGCCCATGCGTTTGCGTTTGCGGCAATACGTCAGCGTCAGCTCCTGCTTGGCGCGCGTAATCCCCACATACATCAAGCGCCGCTCTTCTTCCAAACCACCCTCTTCCACGCTGTCGGCGTGCGGCAGGATGCCTTCCTCGCAACCGACCAAATAGACAAACGGATATTCCAAACCTTTGGACGCATGCAGCGTGGACAGTTTCACCGCGTCGATTTCTTCGCCGTTACGCCCCTCCAAGAGCGTCATCAGCGCAATGGTCTGCGTCAAATCCACCAGACTGCGCTCACCCTCTTCGCCTTTGCGTGCCAGCCAGTCGCACAATTCCTGCACGTTGCGCCAGCGGTTTTCCGCCATTTTGCTATTATTGTCGCTCATGGCCAGCAGGTGGTTTTCGTAATCGATGTCTTTGAGCAAATCCTGAATTGTCGCGCCAGCATCGTCTTCCTGCGCGCGACGGCCGTAATCGTGCAGCAGCGCCATAAACTGCTGCAACGATTCGCGGCTTTTGCCGGACAATGCGGTCAGCGCGTGCAGGCTGCCTGCGGCCTCAAACAGGCTGCATTCGTGCTGCTTGGCATAATCGTTCAATTTGCCCAGCGTGGTATCGCCGATGCCGCGTTTGGGCGTGGTGGCCGCACGCAAAAAAGCCGGGTCGTCGTTCGGGTTCTCCAGCACGCGCATATACGCCAGCACGTCTTTGATTTCGGCTTTGTCGTAAAAACTCTGCCCGCCCGAAATCGTGTAGGCAATATGGGCGGCGCGCAGTGCCTGCTCGAAAATCCGCGCTTGGTGGTTGCTGCGGTACAGCACGGCAAAATCGGCATATTTCGCGCCGTGAATGCGTTTTTGCTGGTAAATCTGCTGGGCGACGTATTCCGCTTCGCGCTGCTCGTCGTCGCACACCGCAACGCGCACGGGATTGCCTTCGCCCAGCTGCGACCACAGGGTTTTGGGAAACAGTTTGGGATTATTGGTAATCATTTGGTTGGCAATCCGCAAAATCCGCGCGGTGGAACGGTAATTCTGTTCCAGCTTAATCATTTTGAGCTGCGGATAATCCTCTTGCAGGCGGCGCAGGTTTTCCATGTTCGCGCCGCGCCAGGCATAAATGCTTTGGTCGTCGTCGCCCACTGCCGTGAACTGCCCTTCCAATCCGGCCAAACAACGCAGCAGCGCATATTGGCAGGCGTTGGTGTCTTGGCATTCGTCCACCAGCAGGTAACGCAGCCGCTGCTGCCATTTCAGGCGGATGTCGCTGTGCTCTTGCAACAGCAGCACGGGTAGGCGGATTAAGTCGTCAAAATCCACGGCTTGATAATGCAGCAGGGTTTCCTGATAAGCAGCATAAACCTGCGCGGTTTGGCGTTCCCAATCGTCAGAAGCAGCCTGCACGGCTTCCTCCGGCGTTTGCAGGCGGTTTTTCCACAACGAAATCTGGTGCTGCGCCTTAAACACTGGCTCTCGCCCCGAACTGCCCAAAATCTCCGTCAGGATTTTCTGGCTGTCCGAAGCGTCCAGCACCGAAAAATTGCGTTTATAGCCCACCGACGGCGCATCTTCGCGCAAAATCCGCATGCCCAGCGAATGGAAGGTAGAAATGGTCAGCCCGCGCGTCTGCTCTTTACCCAAGCGGTGGGCAATGCGCTCCTGCATTTCGTTGGCGGCTTTGTTGGTAAACGTGATGGCGGCAATGTGGTAAGGCTTATAGCCGCAACGCGTAATCATGTGGACGATTTTTTCAATAATCACACGCGTTTTGCCGCTGCCCGCCCCCGCAAGGACAAACAGCGGCCCGCCCAAATATTCGACCGCCTCTTGTTGCGGTGGATTCAATTTCATAATCTTTTCCGTGTCTTGACGATGTGCAGGCTGCTTTTCCAATGCAGGCTGCCTTTGCGCCGCAAATTGTAGCAAAATTATCCTTCAGCAAACACAATCGGCGTTATCAAAAAATCCGAAGCGTGCCCACGCCTGTTTTGGCGTTTGTTTTATCGGCGTATTTTATGCGTCCGCCGTTCCAAAAGCAGCCTGCACCCCGCCAACCACCGTGAAAAATCTATACAAACAAATCTCTTTACGTTATATTGCAATTTATCGGTTCCACAACACCGAACAGCCATTCAAACACGGAAATCCCCGAAGGTTTATCCGCACCAACGTCCCGATTTGCAAACAGGAGAATACCCATGACACAAGCTGCCGAACGCATTTTGCACGCAGGTTTACACAATAAAATCATGACCGCTGAACAGGCGGCCGAATTCATCTGCGACGGCATGACATTGGCCGTATCCGGCTTCACCGGCGCAGGTTATCCCAAAGCCCTGCCCACCGCCATTGCCGAAAGAGCAAAAGTCGAACACGCCGCCGGACGGCCGTTCAGCGTTGGCGTCATTACCGGTGCCTCCACCGCGCCCGAATGCGACGGCGTATTGGCCACCGCCAACGCCATCCGCTTCCGCAGCCCCTTCCAGTCCGACCCCACCCTGCGCAACAACATCAACGCCGGTAACATCGCCTATCAAGACATGCACCTGTCGCATGTCGAACAGCAAATGCGCCAAGGTTTTTACGGTCAATTCGATGTGGCCATCATCGAAGCCAGCGCCATTACGGAAGACGGAAAAATCATCCCTGCAATGGGCATCGGACACGCCAACGAAGCAGTTAAAGTTGCCCAAAAAATCATCATTGAAATCAACCTGGCGCAAAACATCAAACTGAACGGCATGCACGATGTCCAAGCCGACATCGGCACGCCTCCGTTCCGCAAACCCATCAATATCCTCCATCCGTTCGACCGCATCGGCGTGCCTTATATCGACTGCGATTTGGACAAAATCGTCGCCATCGTTTTCACGGATGCCAGCGACCGCAACAGCAAATTTGCCGAGCCGGACGAAATGTCCAAACGCATTGCCGCACAAATCATCGATTTCTTCAGCCACGAAGTAAACGCCGGCCGCCTGCCGAAAAACCTGCTGCCGTTGCAATCTGGCGTCGGCAACGTGGCCAATGCCGTACTGGCCGGACTGATGGATTCTCCTTTTGAAGATTTGTTGGGCTACACGGAAGTGCTGCAAGACGGCATGTTGGATTTGATTATTGCCGGCAAAATGAAATGCGCCTCCGCCACCGCCCTGTCGTTCAGCCCCGATGCGCTGCAACGTTTCAACGACAACATCGACTTTTTGCGCGACAAAATCGTGCTGCGGCCGATGGAATTTACCAACAGCCCCGAAGTCATCCGCCGCTTGGGTGTCATCGGCATGAACGCCATGATTGAGGCCGACCTTTACGGCAACGTGAATTCAACGCACATCATGGGCACCAAAATGATGAACGGCATCGGCGGTTCGGGCGACTTCACGCGCAATGCCTTCTTCTCGTTCTTCGTATCGCCTTCCGTGGCGAAAGACGGCGCGATTTCCTGCATTGTGCCGATGGTATCGCACCACGACCACACTGAACACGATGTAATGTTCATCGTTACCGAGCAAGGCATGGCCGACCTGCGCGGCAAATCACCCCGCCAACGCGCACGCCTCATCATCGACAACTGCGCGCACCCCGATTACCGCGACCAACTGCGCGACTATTTCGACCGCGCGGAAAAAGCCGGCGGACTGCATACCCCGCATTTGCTGACAGAAGCCCTGTCTTGGCACCAACGCTTCGTGGAAACCGGCGATATGCGCGTGAAATAATCCCGCCAATATCGCCCCACTGAAAAAGCAGCCTGCACATTCCATATCAAGAAGTGCAGGCTGCTTTTTCGATGCCGTGCAGACCGTTTAAAAGCAGCCTGCACATCGTTTTGCCCTTATTCATCAAAAAAGCCCGAAACGTATCAAACACGTTTCAGGCTGTTTTTAGGACTGCACCAGATGAATATCACCGCACAGATAATCGATTGACAATCAAAGAAAACTTGGCGCACCCGACTGGGTTCGAACCAGCGACCTTCGGCTTCGGAAACCGACACTCTTCCAACTGAGCTACGGGTACAAGTGCGAAAGGCGTAAGGATACAACAAAAATCACTTTTCGCAAACTAAAAAAAGCAGCCTGCACCGCAAAAGCGAATTCCGCACGGCACAAATATTTGATACAAACCAAACTTATCAACTTGGAAAGCCTACGCAAATTCAGTATAATCACGCAAATTATTGTTAGAATATTTTAACAAGCAACAATACACCTCTTCTCACCACTATCAAATCCGACGAGGCAACTCAATGAAATTATTTAAAAAGAACACACAAGGCTCTGCTTTGACCACCGTTATCGGCGGTGTCGTCATCGTATTGGCCGTATTGTTTTTACTGGTTAAGCTGGCCGGCAGCGGCTATTACAGCGATGTTTCCGACGACACGTCCAGCGCCACCGAAACACGCATTATGCCCAGCGGACGCTTGGTTGAAGGCGACGGCACAGAGCCCGGCCAGCGCACCGGCAAACAAGTTTTCGACAAAGTCTGCGTACAATGCCACGCAGCCGACAGCACCATCGCCTTTGCACCTAAAGTCACACACAACGACCAATGGGCAGCGCGCATCGCACAAGGTTTGAATGTGCTGGTTGAGCACGCAGTCAAAGGTTTTAGCGGCGCAGACGGTGGCGTGATGCCGGCCAAAGGCGGCGACCAAACCTTGACCGATGAAGAAGTGGCGCGCGCCGTTGCCTACATGGCCAACCAATCCGGTGCCCATTTTGACGAATCCGGTACTGCCGGCAACAATGCTGCGGCAGCTTCTGGCGCAGCGGCTTCTGGTGTCGCCGCCGCTTCAGGAACTGCGGCAAGTGCTTCTGCGGCGGGTGGCGAAAGCAAACCAGCAGATACAGCAGCAAACGGTCGCGGCAAAGAGCTGTTTGAAAAATCTTGTGCAGCCTGCCACGGAGCTACCGCCGCCATTCCGTTCGCACCCAAAGTAACCAACCGTGAAGACTGGGCGCCGCGTATCAAACAAGGCGAAGAAACCCTGTTCAAACACGCGATTGAAGGTCTGACCAATCCGAAAGGCGGCGTGATGCCACCTAAAGGCGGTTCTTCTTTGAGCGACGATGAAATCAAAGACGTTGTCCGCTACATGGTTCAACAATCCGGTGGCTAGTCCGACCAAACAAAACAGCATCTTGAAATAATCAAGATGCTGTTTTTTTCGTTTATTTAAAAGCAGCCTGCACTATGCCGATTCGGAAAACTGCTCGGTCGCATCCAGCAATGCCTGGGCAATGGCCGGTTCAAATGCAGAATGCCCTGCCTGAACAATCCGCAGCTCGGCTTCGGGGAATGCCTGCTTCACATCAAAAGCAGCCTGCACCGGCGTACACATATCATAGCGACCTTGCACGATAATGGTTGGAATATGGCGTATTTTGTCCATGTTTTGCAACAGCGCGCGCTCATTATCCAGCCAACAACGATGGGTGAAATAATGATTTTCTATCCGCGCAATCGCCAAAGCCACCTCGCCATCATTATATTCATCCACCGCTTCCTGATTATGCGCCAAATGAATGATATGGCTCTCCCACTTGGCCCAAGCCGATGCCGCAGCCAGCATTTCCGCCCGATCCGGATTGTCCGGCCGCATTAAATGGCGATACGCTGCAACCAAATCATGGCGTTGTTCTTCAGGGACAAAATTTTGAAATTCCGGCCAATATTCAGGAAAAACGGCATTCGCACCAAAACGGCAAATCCAGTCGTACTCTTGCTGCCGCCCCAAGAAAATGCCACGCAAAATCAGTTCAGTCGCACGATGAGGATAGGTTTGCGCATACGCCAATGCGAGAGTACTGCCCCAAGAGCCGCCAAACACCAACCATTGCTCAATCCCCAGAAGTTCCCGCACACGCTCGATATCATCCACCAAATCCCACGTGGTATTCTCTTCAATACAAGCATATGGCAGCGACCGCCCTGCACCGCGCTGGTCAATCAGCACAATCCTGTAACGTTCCGGATTAAAAAAGCCGCGATGCAGAGGACTGCAACCACCTCCCGGCCCACCATGCAGAAAAATTACCGGTTTGCCTTGCGGGTTGCCTGAAACTTCATAATAAATCTGATGAATTTGCGAAACAGCCAAATGACCGGATTGATAAGGTTCTTGAATTTGATACATGAATATTCCTCCCACAAATACAAAAAGGCCGCCCGATCAATATCGGGCAGCCTGCATATTTATATCATCATTATTGTGCCGCTGCAGCAGCAACGACAACAGTAATTGTAGCAACCGCATCAGCATGCAATGCCACTTCAACTGTGTATTCGCCAACTGCTTTGAACGGACCTTCCGGCAAGCGGACATTAGCTTTTACCACTTCGATACCGTTTGCTTTAATGGCATCTGCGATATCGGCATTGGTAACCGAACCGAACAGGCGGCCGTCCACACCTGCTTTTTGCGAAATTGTGATAGTTTGACCATCTAATTTGGCTTGGCGTGCTTGCGCATCTGCCAATACTGCGGCCTGTTTCGCTTCCAATTCTGCACGACGCTCTTCAAACTCTTTCAAGTTTGCTTCAGTTGCGCGTTTTGCTTTCGCAGTAGGAATCAGAAAATTGCGTGCGTAACCGTTTTTCACAGTAACTACATCGCCCAAGTTGCCCAAACCAGCAACACGTTCCAACAAGATAATTTGCATAATGTTGTACTCCTAATTATTTGTGTTGGTCAGTATAAGGCAGCAATGCCAAAAAGCGCGCACGTTTCACTGCAACAGCCAGCTGGCGTTGATAATGCGCCTTGGTGCCTGTAATGCGAGCAGGGATGATTTTGCCGTTTTCAGTGATGAAATCTTTCAGCAAATCGACTTGTTTGTAATCCACTTCTTGGATTTTTTCTGCCGTGAAGCGGCAGAATTTACGGCGTTTAAATGTTTGACGAGCCATGTCGTTTAACCTTTATATTCTGTAATATGTTGGATATGCAGCATTGGGGAAAACTGTCGTATACTTTTCTGCGTTAAAAATCCGCGCACTGTAACGGTTTCACCCGCTTTTTGCTGCCATGCTTGAGCATTTTGACCGATAATTTTGGCAGGCAGTTCAAATTTCACTTGATGCAAAATCCCATTTTCCTGCTGCCGGCTGCTGTGTTGCAACACAACGTCCAATATAGGAACACCTGACGGGCTGTATCGGACAGTGCCGACTTTATGCAAAACTGCGGTCAATACAAATTGGTTTTCCAATGATTATGCTTCGGCACTATCTTCGTTTGCGGTTTCACCTGCGATCAGGCTTTTGGATTTTTCTTCGCGCATCATAGGAGATGCTTCGGTAACCGCTGCTTTCATCTGAATAGTCAGATGGCGCAGAATTGCATCGTTAAAGCGGAAACCTGTTTCCAATTCTTCGATGGCTGCAGGCGTTGCTTCAATGTTCATCAGCACATAGTGTGCTTTGTGGATTTTGTTGATTGGGTAAGCCAATTGACGGCGGCCCCAGTCTTCCAAACGGTGGATTTTGCCACCGGCTTCGGTAATCATGGTTTTGTAGCGCTCCACCATTGCGTTCACTTGCTCGCTTTGGTCAGGATGCACGATAAACACGATTTCGTAATGACGCATGTTATCTCCCTTACGGTTGGTTAAAAACAGCCATCCGCCATGCGGTGCGGACAGCAAGGTTGCAAAACGCGGCATTTTAACCAATCTTCGCTTGAAAAGCAAGTGTTTTTCCATACCTGTAAAAAGCAGCCTGCGCTTTTGCATTTTACGCTGCACGGCAAAATCGGTACAATTTGCTTTCGATTTTTCGCATTTGACAAGGATATTGTATGGCACAGCACCATTCTCTGATTATTTTAGGCTCCGGACCTGCAGGTTATTCTGCAGCGGTTTATGCGGCACGCGCCAATCTGCGCCCCGTCATCATTACCGGCATGGCGCAGGGCGGCCAGCTGATGACCACCACCGAAGTGGACAACTACCCTGCTTTTGCCGACGGCATTCAGGGCCCTGAATTAATGGAACATTTCCTGAAACACGCCGAACGTTTCGGCACGGAAATCGTGTTCGACCAAATCCACACGGCCGATTTGCAAAACCGCCCGTTCACGCTCAAAGGCGATATGGGCGAATATACCTGTGATGCGCTGATTATCGCCACGGGCGCGTCTGCCAAATATTTGGGGCTGCCCAGCGAAGAGCAGTTTGCGGGACGCGGCGTGTCGGCGTGCGCGACTTGCGACGGCTTTTTCTATAAGGGACAGGATGTGGCCGTGGTGGGCGGCGGCAATACGGCGGTGGAAGAAGCGCTGTATCTGGCCAATATCGCCAAAACGGTTACGCTGATTCACCGCCGCGACACGTTCCGTGCGGAAAAAATCATGGTAGAAAAACTGATGAAGCGCGTGGAAGAAGGCAAAATCGTGCTGAAAACCAATACGCAAGTCGATGAAATTCTGGGCAACGACGCGGGTGTGACGGGCGTGCGCCTGCGCGCGAATGACGGACAGTTGTCGGAAATTGCGGTGAACGGCGTGTTTATCGCCATCGGCCACCAGCCGAATACGGCGCTGTTCAAAGGCCAGCTGGATATGGACGGCACAGGCTACTTGATTACGCGCGGCGGCAATGACGGCAATGTCGGCGCCACCAATATCGAAGGCGTGTGGGCGGCCGGCGATGTGAAAGACCATGTGTACCGCCAAGCGATTACCAGCGCGGCCAGCGGCTGCCAGGCGGCTTTGGACGCGGAACGCTGGCTGGAGACCTTTGCAAAATAGCCCTCCCTCCAACAGCCGAAGCCCAAACCCAGGCTTCCGGCTGTTTTTTGTTCCC
>ERZ773054.206-NODE-206-length-47608-cov-8.692049_pt1 | contig 47608 bp, 32 predicted proteins | sample MGYA00580630_ERZ773054 | MGnify/ENA primary metagenome ERZ773054 (study PRJEB29015, sample SAMEA2737994) | human oral metagenome | biome: human oral; feature: human-associated habitat; material: dental | place: China | collected 2115 ... | reverse complement strand
GACGAACAAAAGACGAACAAAAGACGAACAAAAGACGAACAAAAGACGAACAAAAAACGAACAAAAAACGAACAAAAAACGAACAAAAAACGAACAAAAAACGAACAAAAGACGAACAAAACGAACAAAAAACGAACAAAACGAACAAAAAACGAACAAAAAACGGTGCGAGCCGCACGGGCAAATGAACAATGAACGAAGGAATGACGAAAGATAAACAGAGTGAGCTTCGCAGACAGAAGAAGAATAAACAAAGAAAAGATGATTAAAAGTAGAACTTTTAATCATCTTTTTTGCTTGTGGAGAAGATGGGGCTCGAACCCACGACCTTTTGGCTGCCAGCCAAACGCTCTAGCCAACTGAGCTACATCCCCGTTTGCAAGCGCAAAGGTAAAATATTTTTTCTAATTACCAAACCTATTTGCGAAAAAAGTTATACTTTTGCCATAAATTTATAATAACAATGACTGATAGATTGCAAGGTTCGTTGTATACGAAAATAGATAAAAAACTGGCTGTTACTACTTTTGGACATCCTAATGCGAATTCCTTTCCTTTGGAGTTGCTAAACAGACTTACTAAAGAAATTGATGCGCTTTCTGAAAATGAAGAAGTGAGCATTATACTTCTCAAAAGTGAAGGAGATAGAGCCTTTTGTGCAGGAGCTTCTTTTGACGAGCTCTTAGCTGTTAGTAACGAAGAAGAAGGCAAACGTTTCTTTGAGGGCTTTGCACATCTTTTTTTGGCGATGCGTCGCTGTAAAAAACTTATTATTGGGCGCGCTCAAGGCAAGGCTGTTGGCGGGGGAGTGGGTTTACTCGCTACCTTAGACTATGTGTTTGCTACCGAAACAGCGAGTATCAAGCTATCGGAACTTTCACTAGGCATAGGTCCTTTTGTGATTGCTCCTGCAATCTTACGTAAAGCCGGACAAGCAACGCTCAACGAGCTTTTTATGGCTCCTGACCAATGGAAAAGTGCTTATTGGGCTCAACAGAAAGGGTTGATTGCTCGCGTGTTCGAAAATACAAAAGATATGGACGAAGCGATAGACCTTTTTATAGATACGCTTCTGAAATCCAACCCAGTAGCTTTGTCAGAAATGAAACGCATCACTTGGCAACACACTGAGCATTGGGAACAAGAACTCATAAATAACGCAGCTATTTCAGGAAAATTAGTACTTTCAGAGCAAACAAGATTAATGTTAGAAAAATTGAAGAATAAATGAAAACAGAAGAAACCGTTTTAGAAATTAACCTTACCGCCTTAGAAAAAAACGTTCTTTACTTAAAAAGCCGACTCAAACCTACAACTTTGTTTTTGGGAGTGGTAAAAGCTTCCTCTTATGGGAATAATTCAGTACCTATAGCTTTACATTTGCAAAAGAAAGGATTGGCGAATTACTTTGCAGTTGCCTACACTTCCGAAGGTAAAGCTTTGAGAGAAGCAGGTATTACACTTCCTATATTGGTGTTACACCCACAACCTATTAATTTTGATGATATTGTAAAATATCAATTAGAACCGACATTATATTCACAGCGTATTACAAAGCTATTCTTGGAGTATGCTGAGAAACACCATTTGGTAAAATATCCTGTGCACCTTAAATGTAACACAGGGCTTAATCGCTTGGGGTTTGATTTAAATGAAATAGACCAAGAGCTTACTTTGTTAAAAAATAATACTACGGTGACAGTGAAAACGGCTTATTCTCATTTAGCGGCTTCAGAGGATATGAATGAGAAAGAGTTTACTGAAAATCAGATTAAGACTTTTATTGCTTTCCAAGAAAAGATAAACAAAACTTTCTCTCATAAAGTAATTTACCACCAGTGTAATACTTCAGGTATACTGAATTATGCCCACGCTCAGTTTGATATGGTGCGTTGTGGTATAGGAATGTACGGCTTTGCCAATGACGCTCAGCTACAACAATATCTTACGCCTATTATGACTCTCAAAAGCGTTATCTCACAAATACACACTTTGCAAGTAGGTGATAGTTTAGGCTATAATCGAGGTTACATTGCTGACCATATTACTAAAACAGCCACTATACCAGTAGGTCACGCTGATGGAATCAACCGTATTTACGGTAAGGGGAAAGGCTTTGTATTTATCAATGGGAAGAAGGCGCCTATTATAGGTAATGTGTGTATGGATATGATATTGGTAGACGTTACTAATATTCCTTGTGAAGAGGGAGGAGAGGTAATTGTATTTGATAAAGACCATACAGCTGAGACATTAGCTGAATCGGCAGGTACAATTTCGTATGAACTTATTACCTCTATGGCGCACAGAATCAAGAGAGTATATATAGAAGAGTGAAAAGTGTAAAAAATAATACCTAAAAAATTTTGGTATATAAAAAAAAGGTTGTACTTTTGCACCCAGAAATCGCGGGATAGAGCAGTAGGTAGCTCGTCGGGCTCATAACCCGAAGGTCACTGGTTCGAGTCCAGTTCCCGCTACAAAATAGGCGTAATTAGTCTGGTTTAAAGACTAATTACGCCTAACTTCTTAAAATAAGTGTATCGGATTTGTGGCTATTTTCCTGCACGAGGAAGGTAGCCGTAAATAGAAAACATCTCTTCACTTTTTATGTAAAGTAATTTAGCAATATTTAATTTAACGCTATAGATATTTTTAATGTGCCTTATATTATCTGTTAGATAAAATATTATTGAAATCGTATTTTATTTCTGCAAAAAGAAAAGTTTTTACAACTTAAAAAACATCTAAAATGCATTTGGGTAAAACTTTAACAAGACTTTAACATAGTGTAAAATATTGGAAATGAAAAACCTATATTTTTTTTGATTTAAAAACGTAAAAATATATACTTTAATGATGTGTAATTAAAAAAAAAAGATTACTTTTGTCGCACTAACTCTGTATACATAATATACATATTAGTTTTAAGAATAGCAGTTTTATATACCATAGTTTAATAACTAATGATAATGAAAAAGTTTTTATCAGCAATTTTGTTTTTGATGTTCGCAGGAGTTGCGTCAGCTCAATGTATAGACATAAAAGTAACGCCTACGGCGGGTACTTGTTACTCCGATGCACAGCTAAAGGTAGAGGCAAAGCCAGTATCACCTCTTCCTTCGGGTTGTCCTGCGCCTGGTAGTGAAGGTTATTTTGTACGCTTAGAAGGTTACGGTACTGATTCAGGTTTGGAGAGAATGGCAGGAGGTACCTCAGGACAATATACTTTTACTAGTTTAAATCCTGGTAACTATACGGTAACAGTATATGATGCAAAAAACGGAAACTCTGAAGCTAAAAGCGTAAAGGTTATTTCTAGCTATAAGATAATGAATATCCAGAACTTGCAGGCTTTAGCTCCTACTTGTGGAAAGGATAATGGAGGAGTAAGATTCCGAATACCTAGTGGAGGAATTGGTCCTTTTGAGGTAACTTTACTTGATATGAATGACCAAGTACTTGTTCCTGCACAAAGTTTTACTCGCCCTATAGGTAATAATTATATAGAAGTAAGAGGTAATGCGGGGCATAGAATTCCTCAGAATAGTACTATAAAAGTACAAATAAGAGATATTACAAATGTACACAATGATTGTGGGGAAACACGTCGTTTTCCGAATATACAGATACCTGCTGATACAAAGAATTTTGATTGTATTGAGATAAAAACAAATAAGCGTTATCTCACCAGATTGGGAATAAACTGCGATAGGTTTAAGATTAAAATTGAACTTGTTGATAAGGAAAAAGGAGCTGTTTTGCCCGCTTATGCGAGTAGAGAAGTACTTAGAGATCATTTTAATCAGCAGGGAAATGCAGAAATACGCATTTTAAGCCGTCGCTATAAAAAAATACAACTTAAGTATGATGGAAATACCTCTGTAGAAGTAGATACACACGAGCTGCGTAAAGGTGATGAAATACAGATTACTATAAAAGGACCTAAAAATACTATTGTAGAAAGAGTTAAATTGGACGACAACCAAGTAGCAACACCTTCTTGTCCTTCTTCAGAAGTACTAAATACAAGCAATCGTTCATATGAACGACATAAAGTAGGTACTTGTGGAGCTATTGAAAAACTATTACAGTTTTTTTATGAAATAAAATATTATGATAATAGAAAATTACCTAATTTAAATGGAGGAACTTACGATTATCGTGTAGAATGGCCTAGTGAGCAAAAGATACAAAACTTTAAATTAGAGCGAAGTACTAGTGGTACCTCGGCAGGTCCTTGGGTAAATGTTTCTTTAGAAGAGGGTACAGTAGGGGCAAGTTCAGGAAAAGCTCAGTGGACAACAACTCCTTATTATAATGGGCTTGTTACTTTAAGCGGAGGTACAGGAGAAGGACTTTACCGCCTTACTTATACTGACCCGTCTACTTGTAAAGGTACTTGTACTTCGGAAGTAAAGGTAATATACAATAAAGAAACATCTCCTAATCCGATTGATAAAATTTGGGAAAACTTACGTCCAGCTGGTTATGGTTCTTATGAGGGAACAGGAGCTTTTCTATTCCAGAATTTAGGTAGTGGTTTTTACTACCCATTAAAATTTAAGATAGCTCCTGTAGATGGTACAAAATCGGTAACTTATCAAGGTAAGATTAGTTGGTCGGCTACTGTTACACGTACCATTACCTATCCAATAGAATATACGATGCCTTCTAGTCGTTCATTGGGTTATACCAATTTGCCTTCTGGCAATTACAGAATTACTGTTACTGATGTTTGTAATAATACAACTACAAAAGATATTTTCTTACCCGCAACTCGTTATACTCCTAAATTAGAATATGAACGTGATTGTGAAATAGGACAGATAAACTATGATTTAGGTCGTTCTGTATATAATAATTCTCTTTCAGAAAGAGTTTATTTAGAAAAAGAAGTACAAGACGCTAATGGTAGACGTAGTTGGGAACCTGTAAAAGTAGATGGTACTAATACTTATAAAACAGGACATAGAGGGACTTTTTCAAACCTATTACCAGGAAAATATAGGGTATATCCTGATATTTACCAAGGTTATAAATTTAGAAGCTTTGGTTTTATTCCTGGTAGTTCTGGTAATTATACTTCTTTTGATTTAAGAGATCCCACTACTCCATATATAGGAGATAGTAAAGATTATGGAGAGATTACTATAGGAGATGTGGTGAAATTAAATCCTGTTTTAAACCCTGCAGTATGTAATAGTGGTAGCAACACTGGTATGATTTCAGTAGATTTAACAGGACAGCAAGTGGCTTTCCCTGTTACCTATGAGCTGTACTCTAAACCGAGTGCTACTTCTACTCAAACTACTTTTGTAAAAAAAGCAACTTACCAGCAGTCACAAAACCAATATTATCATATTTTCTCTAATTTACCTATGGGGCATTATATGGTGAGGACTATTCACCGTTGCCAAACAGTAAATAAAGATATAGAGATAAATAGTACTGGTGATTTTGATCCTTATTTATTAGTAGATAAATCAGGATTATGCGAAACTAATACAGTTAAAGTATTTCTTGGAGTATCAGGACATCTTTTTGATATCCGATGGTTTAAGCTTGATGCTAATGGACAAAAAACTACTTCGTCTCCACTTCAATCGGGACCTTCATTCTCTGAGGATATTACGACCACTACTCACTATTTGGCTGAATATAACTTGAAGCCAGGTATAGGTTGTGGTAATGCTAAAGTATACACTAAATCTACTACCGTAGAGGTGGCTTCAGGAAGTGATGCCATTAAGTTTAGAAGACCTTGTCCTAATGATATTACAGTTTTTGCTGATCAGGGAGCCTGTGGTAAATCGGTAAATTGGCAAGAGCCTTCGGCTTATAACACTTGTAGTGGTACTATCACTACTACAAAGAGCCATACACCGCCATATTATTTCAATATAGGAGTTCATACCGTTACCTATGCGTTTTCTGATGTAAAGGGAAATACTATTAGTTGTTCTTTCACTGTAACAGTGAAATCTAACGCTACTAAACTAAAATCGAGCCATCGTTATACTGATACTTCGGGGAATACTATCACTCAGTTGACCCCTAATCAGGAGTTCTTCTATGTACTTACTTATCAGAACGACGGTTCAGAAAATATCAATAAAGCAACTATAAATGTAAAACTTCCTGCTAATACTACCGTAGTTACTAATGGTAACCCTGACCTTAATGGGGCAGGTGATGGCACAGTGAATAATCCTCTTCCTCAAAGTAGCTATAACAGTGCTACTAAGAGCTATCAGTTTGTGATAGGAGGTAAAGCAGGAGGCGTACAGTTGCAGTCTACGCTTAAAGCTGGAGACCCTGTTCGTACAATACGTATTCCTCTTAAACTTGTAGGCGATTGTAATGACTTTTTAAAACCTTGTGAGAACTTCTTGAAGACGTCTATGAATATAGACTACGAAGGAGGAGCAGCAGGTTGTACGGGAAATCAACAAACGGAAGCAGGTACTAAAACAATCACCATAAATACTACGGATTGCAATCGTCAGGAAGTGTTCTGTGGTACTGGAGCGATGACTTTTGAAGCTGTAGGAGGCTTTACAAGTTATCAATGGTATAAGAATGGAAGCCTCATACCAGGAGAAACAAAACAATCAATTGTTGCTAATTCACCAGGCGTTTATAAGGTAGAGAAAACGAATTTTTGTGAAGGAGTTTCAGTAGTAACAGTAGAAACTATCAATTATCAAGGTATTTCACCTACTACCGACCCTATTCGCGCACAAGCTCAGAATATAGGGGTAACTTGTCCTGGTGATGGTAGTTGGACAAGCCACTTCTACTTCTGTCAAGGAGGAAGTAAGAATATTACGGTAAGCTATAAAAACACTGCTTTTGAATGGCAACAATGGAGTGGAGGTTGTACAGAAACTTCTCCTGATTGTCGTAATACCGATGATAATTGTTGGAATCCGGTACATTCTAACGCTACTTTTACAGCTAATAGTGCCGGTAAATATCGTTTACACTTGAAAGATTGTAATGAAAACTTCTATTTTGAAGTATTTACAGCAGGATTAAGTGGTAACCTTACTGATAAGATTGATGAAACAAACTATTCACAAGGTTCAGTGAGATTAACTCTTAGCACCAGTGGTGTAAACTATAAGGTAGAAATTTACAAAGGAGGTGTACTTCTAAGAACTGACAATATCAATACAAATGATTACCGCATTCCTAACTTGCCACAAGGTACTTATGATATTAAAGTTACCTCAGTGCAAATACCGGGTTGTGAGTATAATGGTAATGTAACGATAGATAAGCTCACTGAAATGACGATGACTGCTGCCTTCAAAGGTTGGAAAGATTGTAACACTGCTAAATTACAACTTAAAGCTGAAGGTGGTAAACCTACTTATCGTTTCTATATTTGGAGTATCAATGGAGTACAACAATTTGCTGACGAACAAACGGCAATTGCTTCTGCTTCACCTATTGCATTGCAGTTAGGACACCAAACAAGCGTAGATGTAGATGTGCCAAATATTACCCAAGTAGGAGAATATATATTTATAGTAGGTGATATGGATAATGGTAAGTTTGCTTTGTCTAACAAGGTAACGATTACACCACCAGATCCACATAGCTATACCTTGTCGGTAACTCAAGAAATTGAGTGCGAAAGCAATCCTAATAGTGGACACATCAATATGATATTCCCAGCAGGTAGCCAACACCAAAATCGTACTATTAACTTGTATAAGTTAGATAGTAATGGTAATCGCATCACACCTGCTTTCAAGACAAGTTCAGGAGGATTATTTACTGGTTTGCCCGCAGGAAGCTATGAGATAGAAATGAAATCGAATGTAGGGGGTAATATATGTACTTACAGTCAGAAACCTATTGTAATTGCTCCTACTAAAGACCCTCTTAGAGCTTTTGCAGGAGTAGTAGCCGATAAAGATTGCGATGCTAGTAATCAATATAAAATAGCGGTAAACAATGTTGCAGGAGGCACACCTCCTTACCGTTATAGTTTTGATGGAGAAACTACTTATGGAACCAACAACGTTGGCTTTATGGGAGGTTCTGGAAATGTGTATGTAAAAGACAGCAAGGATTGCCGTATTGTTATCCCTGTGAATATTGTTGCACAAACCGTACCGACTCTTACCGTTGCCAACCCTATTACCTATCGTTGTGATAATGGTTATGGAATGGTAACAGTAACGATTGCTTCAACTACTAGTCAAACTTATGAATACAGTATAGATGGTAGTGGTAAAACAGCTATCGCAGGTAATACTTTCAGTAGATGGTTAGCGCCAGGTACGCACTCTATTACTGTGTACTATAAGACTTTGAATACAGCTACTACGCCTAATGTACTATACGTAGAAGATTTTGGCAAAGGTGCTAATGAGTGCTTATCAGGAGCCACTACAGGTTTAGTATGTAAGACTGATGGTAACTTAGCAGATGGTAATTATGTAGTTACTAAACAAGTAGGTACTAATGCTTCTTGGGTACCATCACCTACTGACCCTTCGGGAGGACGTTATTTGGCTATTGCAGGAAATGGTAGTAGCGAATTAGTGTATGAAAAACGCATTACAGGAGCAACTGCTCTTACTCCTATAACTGTAAGTTTTGATGCCTTGAATCTTATTTCAAGTGCCTCAGGAGTAGCACCTCGTTTCAGTGTAGAATTACACAAGAGCGATGGAGCACTGCTTCGTGGCAAGAATGTAGGCACTGTGAATGCTACAAGTTGGAAGAATGTAAGTGTTACCTTTACTGAAGCTGAATTGACAGGTCTTACCGATGGTACTCTTATCGTTAAGATTGTAAATACAGCTGCCGCAAGTTATGGTAACTTAGGCAATGATTATGCTGTGGATAATATTAAAGTAGCGCAAACTACACAATATTGTGCTTCACAAGTTTCTCAATTAGTGAATATTGAGAAATTCAAGCAAATGCGTATTGAGAAATATGGTGCTGAGAAGAATGTAAGCTGTAAAGGTGCTAGTGATGGACAAGTGCGTATTAGAGTAATAAATCCAGCTTCTAATACTGTTAAATATTCTATTGATCCTTATCAAGCGGTTTGGACTACGACTACCCTTGATGCACAAGGAGTCTTTACTATTACAGGATTAAGTGCTACTCAAAACGGTGTAGTAGCTGTACAAGATGCTAATAATCCAAACTGTATTACTACCTTACAAACGGGTTACAAGATAGGAGAACCTACCTCTATTGTACCTACTGCTGTAGTAATGGAGAAAATAACTTGTTACAATGGAGGAAAGGCTAAAGTAAAAGTATCGGCTACGGGAGGTACACCAGGTTATCAGTATCAAGTGGGATTGGTAACAGGTACTTTAAGTGCTCCACAGCCAGCTGCTAAAACGCCTAACCCTTATGAGTTTAATAACCTTGTAGCAGGAACCTATAGTTTAGTAGTAACTGATGCTAATGGATGTAAAACAGAAACTACTTTTGAGATTGAAGATAAAGCTACTATTTCAGCTACTGCTGAACCTCAATCTTACTGTTATAGAACAGGTGATGAGAAGAAAGTAGTTATTACAATGCTCAGTGGTAATGGCAATTATAAAGTACAACGTGTGGGAGGAGCTATCTATTCATTCAACACTAATAGCTATGTATATCCTGATGCTTTGCCAGCAGGAAACCATACCTTTGTTATAACTGATGGATTTGGTTGTAGTACAACTGTTACTACCCAAGTATACGACCCATTGACATTACAGGTATCGCCTACTACCCAACAGTATGCTGATTGTAAAGGAGGTAGTGTAACCTACACCCTTACAGCACAAGGCGGTATCCCAACAGCAATGAAAGAATTTAAATACAGTGTAGATAATGGTGTAACTTATACTACCATAGCTACGGCTCCTTCACAAGCTACTGTAGCAGTGAGTGTAGCCACTACTACTGTTATTAGATTCCAAGTAACCTATAAACCTGACGGTAGCGAATGTACTGCTGAACGTTACATCACTTTATTAAGCGATTCACCTCGCTTCTTGAAACCGTTCACTACTACCAAAGCTACTTGTGGAAAAGCGAATGGTTCAGTTACAATTACACCAAATGATTACTATGTAGGTACTGCTTCATATACCTTAGTGATTAAAGATACTGGAGGAACTGTACAATCAGCTACTGCTTTAGCACAAGGTAACTATGTAGCTGAATTAACCGATAATCGTGGTTGTGTGGCTTCTCAAACCTTTACTATAGGAGCAGTACCACAACTTACTGCTACAGCTGCGGTTACCAAACAAATGGGCTGTACGTCAGCAGCAGCTGATTTAGCGGCTATCACTGTAACTCTTGTTAATGGAGGAGGTACTCCACCTTTTGCAGTACATTTGAGAAATAACTTGAACGGTTATGAAAGTACACATACTTTAACCGCTTCTAATAATATGCCAACAGAGTTCACTGGTTTGGATTATGGTAATTATAATATTACCATTACCGATGCTAATAGTTGTGAAACTAAACTTAGCACTGTAATTAATCCTAATTCTAATGTAATGTCTATCACTGCTGAAACACCTACAAGTTGTACAACTACAAGTAGTATGGTTATTAAGGCAAGTAATGGCACTACATTCAGTGCAACTACTAATGCTTACTTTGCTGTATATCGTCCAGGAATTGTAAATCCACCAAATGCATCAACAGCAACACAAGTAACGACCTCTAACCTCAATGGAGGTACTGATACTTGGTATAAAGGAACTGCTTCTGGTGCAGGAGTAGCTGTGAAAATACCAAACTTAACACCTGGTGTTCAATATACCTTTGTGGTGTACAACATCACAACAGGTTGTAGATATACTCAACAAGCTACTATGCCAGTGCCTACGGCTTCTACATTAGGTGCTACCTTACAAGTGGCCAATGTGAAATGTGCAGGAGGTAATGACGGTACAGTAAGCTATACCTTAACAAGTTTCCAAGGTAGCACAACAGCTATTACTTGGAAGATATTCAGAGAAGATAATCACCAACAAGTAGGTGCAGGAGGAAGTGTAACAGCTCCGTTCCATACCACACAAAACACCAATAGTAACTTGCCAGCAGGCAAATACTATATTGAGTTTACTGAAAATACAGGTTGTGTGAAAGCCTTCCCATTTGAAGTAAAACGCTCAGCGGTGCCATTACAAGTATCTACTATGGCTACTCAGAAAGCCTCTTGTAGTACACTTGGTCAAGCGTGGTTGAATATTAAAGGAGGTACTGCAAGCTATACTTACGGTTATGTAACCGCAGGTGGAGCTTATAACCCAGCGGTAATGACAGGCACTACGCAAGCTTCTACTTACATCAACTTGCCAGCAGGTAACTGGGATGTATATGTAAGCGATGCTTATGGCTGTATACAGCACGCTGCTGTAACCATAGGAATGTTTGATGTACCAAGTATATCGGATGTTACAGCCTTGAATTGCCAAGCCTATAACAATATAACAGGTAAGATACCAGTGAGAGTGACCCTCAACCAGATAGGTCAAGGTAACCACTATTACACCTTAGATGGTAGTGCTGATCAGCCTGTGGTTTGGACAATAGCTAATCAAGCCTTTGAGGTAGAAGTAAGCCCATTAGTAAATCACACTATCGTTGTGAAAGATGTGAATGGTTGTGCTACTAGTACAACATTCAGTACTACGGCTATCATCACAGCTACAGCTACCGTGAGCAAAGTAAAAACGTGTGCTACACCTACGGCTGAAATAACCGTAGTAGCCACTGGAGGTACAGGTGTATACAGCTATACCTTAGAGCGTTTAGATAACGGTTCGTTAGCAGGTGAAATTATTAGAGAGAATGTAGCCTTGCCAGCAGGTGGTGTGGTAACTATTACCAACCCAACTGAGGCTGCAACCTACCGCATCAGTATATTTGATGCAGAAACACGCGATTGTCCTATCGTAAAAGAAGTTCAAGTGGTAGACCCAACACCTATCGACCCATCGACCATAGTAACTCAAGCTTATAACGAAAAATGTAACTTAGGTCTCACAGCTACCCCAACAGGAAGCATAGACGTAGCTATCCCTACCGACCCTGATACCTATACATTTAGAATTACAAGTGCCATAGACTTAACCGATGGTAGCAACGTAACGGTAACTACTACGCCTTCAACCGCAGGAACTCATAATGCTACCTTTACACAGCTACGAGGTACTACGCAAGGGGTAAGATACCAAATAACCGTTACTAATAGTACGGGTTGTACCGCAATGGTAGAAACAATACTTACTTCACCAGAGCCTTTGAGCTTTGATGCAGATGTTCTTTCAGCTACTCAATATGTATGTGAGGGAGGTGCAGGAATGACTACACCAAAAGTAAGCGTAGACGTAACTAAGATACGAGGAGGTATACCACCTTATACTACTGAGTTCTTTGACGGAGCAGGAAATAGTTTAGGTACAGGTACTGAGTACACCTTAACAAACCTCAATGGAGGTAGCTTCTACGTAAGCATAAAAGACGCTTCAGGCACTTGTAGTACTAATACCGCTAGCGTAACAGTAGCTCCTGCCTTTGCTCTTACCTCAATGAGCATCACCACAACTACCTCAGTAACTTGTGTGGTAGATGAAGTGATAGATATTAGCTTAACGGTAACGCCTACTTATATAGCAGGCACTCCATTGCGCTATACTATCCGAGGTACTGATAATGGATTTGTGGCTATTACTTCTACTACTGCTACTACCCTTAGTGTACCACTTACAGGTTCAAGTGGCTTTGGTAATAGCAATTATACAATAGAAGTAATTAATGAACGTACTGGTTGTAGAATTACAGGGGTACACAGTATCAGACAACCTAATACTTTTGCGATAGAATCAACTAACCCAGTGAGAGCGGTTTGCCATAACGATAATGGTTCTATCACACTCGGATTAGTGGATACAGACCTTTCTAACGGCGATCAATCAATAAATGGATATACTTATACCATTACCTCAGTGGGAGCTACAGTAGCTACTTCTACTTCGGCAACGATACCAGCAGGTACACGTAGCTTTACTGTGAACTTGAAAGGTGGTTCATATGATATTGAAGTAACAGTGAATGGAGTAGGATGTAAAGTACCGAAAACACGCTTTACTATTCCTTCTAACCCTGCTGAGATAGAAGTGAGAGATGCTCGACAAAAAGTATCTGTCGATTGTGCTAATAAGAACGGAGTAGCTGCCTTAACAGTAGTAGGAGGTCAAGAAACCTTTACTGTAACACTTACTCCTGTAGGAGGTGGTACTCCACACGTACAAACTAATGTGAGAGCAGGTGCTCCTGGAATTGAGTTTGGTGGCTTAGACGCAGGTAGCTATATTATATCAGTAACCGATGCCTTAGGCTGTGCAACCGCTACAGGTACTTTGAGTGTGACTATTGACCCATATAGTGGTATCAATACCTCTACTATTTCAGTAACCACAACTCCAATCACTTGTATTGATGCTGATGACGGTACTCTTAAAGTAACAGGTGTAACAGGAGGAGCACGTCCTTATCACTATATTTTAGTGAGAACATCGGCAACGGGCAGTGATTTACCTGAAATAGCTACTAATGAAGGTGAAGCAACCTTTACAGGTATTAAACCAGGTACTTACCGTGTGGATATAGTAGATGCTAAGAACTGTTCAGTAACCGTAGCAGGAAGCTATACCTTTACGAATCCGCAACCTATTACTGCTGATATTGATGTGACTAACTCAACCTTCTTTACTTGCTATGGTGAGAATGGAGGAAGTGTAACAGTTCACAATATCGCAGGCGGTACAGGTTCTTATACAGTGAATATCGTGAGAGCTGATAATAACCAAAAGATAGACGGACGCTCAGGAGTAACAGCAGGTTCATCAGAAACGTTCTCAGGATTAGCTCCATCACCTAAGAACACTTATTATCAAGTAGTGATACAAGATACTAATAAGTGTACGATGACTAAGACACTTAGCTTTACTGTAGAAGAGTTCCCTGATATAGCTATAAGCTATGTAGAACAAGAAGGTACTTGTGAAATGAATACTAATAACTATGTAGACCATTTGATAGTACGTTTCAGAAATACAGAAGTAGATTACTCTAAGATAACTTATAGTCTTAACGGTACGGCAAGTCGTACAGCCTTTACTCGTACGGTAGGTAATATAGCTTATATCGATAACTTTGATAGAACAACCCGCACTCAAACTATTCATATACATTACACTGCGGTAGCTCCTATCACAGGATATTGTACAACAAGCAAGACCTTTACGGTAGACCAAATCACTCCGCTTGTATTGAGTCAGGTAACCAATACTACTCTCAATACGATAGAAGTGATAGCTACAGGAGGGGTAACTAGCACAGTGAAGGGCTATACTTACTACTTCAACGGAGTAGATAGTGGTGATAACCGTGTATACAAAATCAAGCATAATGACCCTGAACGAATAGATAATGGCAGACGCATTAAAATCATAGAAGTGAAGGTGGAAGATGCACAAGGTTGTGTACGTACAATGACGATAGAAAAAGAATATCTTGACATTGAAGTACCGAACTTCTTCACCCCAGATGGCGATGGAATTAACGATGTTTGGAAACCTAAAAACTTAGACAACAACGTGAATGCTCGCTTCTACATCTTCGACCGCTATGGTAGACGTGTAGCACTGCTCAGATCAGGAGAGGGTTGGGATGGTACTTACGACGGTCGTAGCTTACCAGCTGGTGACTACTGGTATATCATTGAGGTGAACGATGAATTATACGACAAACGTGAGTTCTATGGCAACTTTACATTATACCGATAATCGTTAATAGTTTTCATAACTAAAAGAGCTGTTCATTGCTGAACAGCTCTTTTTTTTTAAATTTATTATGGAAGTTCAACGTAAAAAGAGTAAGGATAAAGCCTTAGAAATCCTACAAATCTATAAAAAACAAACAAGTAGAAGCTTAGCTTTTTAAGACAAATTGATTAAAGAGGCTTGATTGCTTGGTGACCTTTGAGAGGAATGGAGAGTATTGTAGAACAGCAGACAAGTGTTTTGTGGATTGCTCAGCTTTGCCACTGGATTTTAAGAACAATAAAAATATAGCTGTAAATCATAAAATAGATAACTCAACAAAGATTTCTGTAAAATACAATATATTATAACAAATTTTTTCGTAACTTTGTAGCATAACTTTAAAAGCAATATAACTATGAAAATCAAAACATTTTTAGCACTACTGCTATTAGTAATAGCGGGGTGTGGTTGTTCAAAAACAGACAAGGATACTTCTCCTGAGGCTGTGATTGTAAGAGAAATTTCTAAGATAAGAGTTTATTTGGGTGATGAAAAATTTGGCACCTATAAAGTGATACAAAATAGAAAAACATTGGATAGTGCATTTTCTAATGTAGAATTTAGTACTCTTGAACAGTTTAAGGATATAGATTTTACAACAGAAACTCTTTTATTAGGATATGATAATTATGCTAATCAAGCTGATTTTCATTTCCAATTCGTGAAAATAAAGGCTAATAACTATAGTCTAACAGTTAAAATATCAGGATTGGCAACAAAACCTGATACTTTTCTCTATGGTATTGTTGTTAAGAAACTACCTAACAATGCTAATGTAAGTTTTAACATTCAAAAAAGTAATTAAAATGAAAACAAAAACATTTTTAGCACTACTGCTATTGGTGATAGTAGGGTGCAGTTGCTCAAAGACAGACAAGGACAATTTTAAAGAGGTGCCTTTTAGAACATTGTTTAGTGGTTGTAATTTTCTGGATTTAGAATATGAGAATAAAAAGGAAATCATTTCAAACGAAGCTGAACTGCAAAAAGTAGCAGAAATATTAAGACTCACAACAGAAACTGTAGACAATTTTAAAATTGATTTCTCACAAAAGCAAGTAATTGTTATTTGGGGAAAAATAGAAAATTACACTCCTTCTTCTATTAATGTAACTTCTATTGCAGAGGATAATAACACTATTGTAGTTCATACGGTTAGTGAGGTTAAAGGATTAGCTCCTGCTCAAAGTTGCCCTTTCTGTATAGTTGAGATTCCTAAAACTAATAAAAACATTACATATAAAAATAAAGCGTTATGAAAAAGATCTTTTTCTACACATTAGCGCTCTTTTGTTTTATTACAAATGCACAAACCAAGTATTTCTATTATTATAATGGAAATAAAATTCTATTAAAGCTTGATACAAATAACTTAAATATCATCAGTGATGATATAAAGAGTATTCCTACAAGTAGGATTTACACCCCTATAGAACAAGACAACAAATCTTATATCAAAATGCAGTCTGTAGGGAATGTAACAGAAAGAGAATTTGAATCTCAATTAGAGAATTTAAAAAAAGCATCGAAAATAGTAGGTCTTTATTTTAAAAATGGTGAAAAATCAATCGGAACATCTAAGTATTTTTATGTAAAGATTAAGCGTCCTAATGATTTTCAAGTGTTAAAAAACTTTTCAAGTGAAAGGAATGTTGAAATAATTTCTAATGTGCCTAATATGCCTTTATGGTATATTTTAGCGGTAACGGATAGCAAATACACCTCCTTAGAAATGTCGAATCTGTATTATGAATCAAAATTATTTTCTGATATTGACCCTGCGTTTATTTTTGATTTTAAAGGAGAATGTGCAAACGATCCTTATTTTAAGGATTTATGGGGATTAGGCAGTATCAATATATGTAAGGCTTGGAATTTAAGTACGGGTAGCGGTGTTAATGTTGCTGTTGTTGATCACGGGATTGACAAATCTCATAATGATTTGAGACAAAATATTCACCCCTTAAGTTTTAATACAGTTACAGGGAAAATAGGGAGTGATTTTAAAAGCAATAAAATTCATGGAACCCACGTAGCTGGAATTATCTCTGCAGTTAAAGACAATCATCTACAAGTGGTAGGAGTGGCTCCAGATGCGAAAATAATGTCTGTAAGTAATCCTTTGGTGGCATCGGAAAATATTTCCGCAGAATTAGCAAGCGGTATAAGTTGGGCTTGGAAAAATGGAGCTGATGTAATTAATAACTCTTGGGGAGATCAAGGAGGTAGTGGTTATGAAAAATTACACAGCAAGATTTTAGAAGATGCTATTTCAGAGGCTATAGCACAAGGTAGGAATGGTAAAGGAACTATTGTTTTATTTGCCTCAGGAAATTTCAGTCCTAAAATTGATTATCCTGCCTATGCAAATCCAGATATTTTAGTTATAGGGTCTATTCAATCAAATAAAAGAAGAAGCAATAGTTCTGGTTATGGAAGAGAATTAGATGTAGTAGCTCCAGGAGTTGGGATTCTTTCAACTGTCCCTAATAATTCAGTGAGTAGTGAAGATGGTACTTCAATGGCTTGTCCTCACGTAGCAGGAGTAGCTGCTTTAATACTCTCAGTAAATCCTGATTTAACAGTTAAGCAAGTAGCTGATATCATAGAACAAACCGCACAAAAAGTAGGAGGTTATAACTACCAAAACACTTATACTCGTCCTAATGGCACTTGGAACAATGAGATGGGTTATGGTTTGGTGGATGCTTATAAGGCTTTGCAGAAAGCCACTATTGCAGGTCCTGATGAATTTTGCTTGAGAACAGATGCTACTTTTGAGTTAATAGCTCCTATCCCTAATGATGCTACTATTAAATGGGAAGATCCTGAATATAGATTGGAAATTGTTTCAGGACAAGGTACTAAAAGTTGTGTGTTTAGAGGTACCTATTGGGATGGAAATAGAATTATTAAAGCTGTTGTAACTTATAAAGATGGCACTGTAAAATCTTTTGAAAAAGAGGTTTACGTGAGATACGAAGGAAATTGGAGTCAGCGCGAATACACTATCAAAAATCACCCGCAATCACCTTATGGTACTCCGTGTTGTGATGGTTCCCCAAAAATAATAAAACACGTAATATTGGATGATTATATGGGAGCGTCAACAAAAGTAGAGTGGAAAAATACTATTGTTTACAAAGACCCCAAGGACAATTTTGAATTTAGAGGTACAAATAGGGAAGAGGAATTTGTAGCTAAACGATATACTGCTGATCCTCTTGTTGTGGAAACGAAAATGAGATATATATCAGACTGTGGTACCCCTACAAAATGGTCTAATACTATAGTGCGCTATTACGGAGCAATACACCAAACTTCATTTAGGTCGGCTTCTGCTTATAATAGTCCCGTTAAAAGCACAAATGAAGATATTCCTGTATATGAATTTTTCACGAATAGGGCTTCGATTTTGCGTGTTCAAACAGAGGATTTACAGCAATGGTTAGACGCTAAATATTCAGGAAAAGAGTTAAACGATAAAGAGCTCCAAAAAGTATTATACTACTTAAATAATCGCGATAATTTAGATAAAATTGGGGTTAAAGTATTTGACTTTTCGGGTAAGAGAATTTTACAAGGAGACTTAGATTTCGGCAAAAGCTTAGATTTTAATATGTCGAGATACGCAAAAGGATTCTATATTATCATTTATGAGTTTGGGTCTATTTCTAATGGTAAAGTTATTTATAAGCCTTAAAGGGAAGTAAGTGTAAGGTTTAATGAAAATTTGTTTTAAAAGAAGTGTCGCAAACGGCAAAAATTGAAATAAAAATTAGTTACAAATTAAAAGAAAATAGAGCTTCATTCTTTTTAAAGTCTCACACAGAGCGGATAAAAAGAGCTGTTCAGCAATGGACAGCTCTTTTTTATTAAACTTATCGTAATTGAGTTATGAATACAATAACTTGCCTATCTATTTGTTTAGTAAAATTGCTATGCAAAGTAGTGCTGAGAATATCGCTACTAAAAGGGTAGTGGGAGCAGGTACTTTTATCGCTAAAAATACTGTAAAAAGTACTAATAGCACGTTTATAGCAAGTACATAACGAAAAGTAATAGGCAGTTGTAACTGATAGTGTAAGCCATTGGCTAAACCGGCAAAAATAAGGGCTAACCCTGCACTGAAAAACCAAAAGGCTTCTGCCGAAAGTTGGTCGTATTTCTTGAAACTAAGTGCTGAATGGGCTATGCCCAATAGCATAATTCCAATAATAGCAAACGCATAGAATATTTTCATCGGTATAAAAGTTTATAATTACTTTGCAAAGATACTAATTAATACCATAATGCCAAAAATACCAATAATGCCAAATCAATGACGGTGTGAGGTGTGAGCCACACTGGCGGATAAAATTAGTGAATGGGTTAATTAGCAAATGGGGGTGGGGGAATAAAATAATGTAGATGAAAGGCTTATTTAATGGTTAATGGTTAATGATTAATGGTTAATTTGGGAGAAGCTTATAGGAAAGACGAACAAAAGACGAACAAAAGACGAACAAAGAACGAACAAAGAACGAACAAAAGACGGTGCGAGCCGCACGGGCAGATGAGGAAAAGACGAATAAAAGACGAACAATGAACGGTGCGATTCGCACGAGCAGATGAGGAAAAGACGAAGGAAGAGCGATGCTAAAGCGAAGGTATGTTGAAGTTGAGGTAAAGATAAAAAGATGATTATTGGAGGTTTTCAACTTTGATAGAGTTTCAAACTTCTGCAAAGTTTATACATAAACAAACGATGAACAAATGAAACTGAGTAGCAGGGTGGAGATAGGGTGTTTCATAATAGTTTAAAAGTTCATTTTATTAGGGTTTTATTTATTTGTAAAAATTTTGCATCATTAAAAATAAGCTTTTAAAAGGATATTCAGTAAAAAAACTCTTTGCATATTGGTGCTAAATCAAAAATATTATGTACTTTTGCCCCAAATTTACATAGTGGGCTTTGTGAAAAAACTACTTATTGGAGTTAATAATCACTATGTGAGTTATATAAAAATTAAATTGGAGAATTACGATGGAGAAAATAACCGCAGCTATTACGGCTATCGGAGGCTATGTACCAGAAGATGTTCTAACCAATGAAATGTTAGAAAAAATGGTAGATACTAACGATGAGTGGATTTACACCCGTACAGGTATCAAAGAAAGACGCATACTTAAAGACCCTAATAAAGGTTCATCATTTTTAGGAATTGAAGCCGCTAAAGACCTTATTCGCAAAACAGGTCTCGACCCCAAAGAAATAGACTTAGTTATTTTGGCTACGGCTACCCCTGATATGCCTGTAGCCCTTACAGGTCCTTATGTAGCATCGCAAATAGGCGCTGTGAATGCTTTTTCATTCGATTTGCAAGCTGCGTGTTCGAGCTTCCTATTTGGGGTTTCGGTAGCTGCTAAATACATAGAATCAGGGCGTTATAAAAAAGTACTCTTGGTGGGGGCAGATAAGATGTCGTCTATCATAGACTATACCGATAGAGCTACTTGCATTATCTTCGGTGATGGGGGAGGGGCTGCACTCTTTGAACCTAACTACGAAGGTTTAGGCGTACAGGACGAACTCTTAAGAAGTGATGGTATAGGACGTAACTATTTGTACATCAAAGCAGGAGGTTCTCTCTGTCCGACTACGGCTGAAACAGTGGCTAACAAAGACCATTTTGTATTCCAAGACGGTAAAACGGTGTTTAAATATGCGGTTACAGGAATGGCTGACATAGCAGAGGAGCTTATCAAACGCAACGGTTTGACCTCAAACGAAGTACAATGGCTTACGCCTCACCAAGCTAATAAACGCATTATTGATGCTACTGCCGAGCGTATGGGATTACCTGCTGAAAAAGTGATGCTCAACATTCACAAGTACGGCAATACAACTTCGGCAACCATCATCTTAGCTCTTAACGACTACGAAAACCAACTCAAAAAAGGAGACAATATAGTATTGGCAGCCTTTGGAGGAGGTTTTACTTGGGGAGCTATTTACTTAAAATGGGCATACGACGGAGCCCTCTATCACAAATAAGGAACAACTATTGAGAAAAATACAATACACGTATGGATTTAAGAGACATTCAAAATTTAATTAAGTTTGTTGCCAAGTCGGGGGCAAGCGAAGTGAAATTGGAAATGGAAGATGTAAAAATCACCATTAAAACGAACCCTGATGAAAGTGGCAAAGAGCAAGTGTTTGTACAACAATTGCCCGTAGCACAACAGCTACCGCAATTGCCTTTGCAACAGCAAGTGCCTGTACAACAACTTCCTACAGCTGAACCTGCTGACAGCAAACCAGCAACACCTGCCGATGACGATAGCAAATACATTACTATCAAATCGCCGATGATTGGTACTTTTTATCGTCGTCCTGGTCCAGACAAACCGCTATTTGTGGAAGTAGGTTCTACCATAGCCAAAGGTAGTGTGATTTGCATTATTGAGGCGATGAAACTCTTCAACGAAATAGAATCAGAAGTTTCTGGTAAGATAGTTAAAATATTGGTTGATGATTCTTCACCTGTAGAATTTGACCAGCCATTGTATTTAGTGGATCCTTCATAAACCAAACAATTATGTTTAAAAAAATATTGATAGCCAACCGTGGAGAAATTGCCTTACGCGTGATACGTACGTGTCGCGAAATGGGTATCAAATCGGTAGCCGTATATTCTACTGCCGATGCTGACAGCTTGCACGTGCGCTTTGCCGATGAAGCTGTGTGTATAGGTCCTCCACCCAGCAAAGATTCATACTTAAAAATACCTAATATTATAGCCGCTGCCGAAATTACCAATGCCGATGCCATACACCCAGGCTACGGATTTCTTTCGGAAAATGCGAAATTCTCGAAGATTTGTGCAGAACACGGCATTAAGTTTATAGGCGCATCGCCTGAAATGATTGAAAAAATGGGTGATAAGGCATCAGCCAAAGCGACTATGAAAGCCGCAGGAGTGCCTACCGTACCAGGTTCTGACGGGCTCGTAGAATCGTTGGAGCACGCTAAAAAGATAGCTGCTGAAATAGGCTACCCTGTGATGCTGAAAGCTACTGCCGGTGGGGGAGGTCGCGGTATGCGCGATGTGTGGAAAGAGGAAGATCTCGAGAAAGCCCTCAACAGTGCGATGCAGGAAGCAGGAGCTGCCTTTGGTAACGATGCGATGTATATGGAAAAGCTGATTGTAGACCCTCGTCACATTGAGATACAAATCGTAGGCGACCAATACGGCAAGGCTTGTCACCTTTCAGAACGCGATTGCTCGATACAGCGTCGCCACCAGAAACTTACCGAAGAAACGCCGTCGCCTTTTATGACGGACGACCTTCGCAAGCGTATGGGAGAAGCAGCAGTGAAAGCTGCTGAGTATATTAAATATGAAGGGGCAGGAACGGTAGAGTTCTTGGTAGACAAAGACCGCAATTTCTACTTTATGGAGATGAATACTCGTATACAAGTAGAGCACCCTATCACTGAACAGGTGATAGACTACGACCTTATTCGCGAGCAGATATTGGTAGCTGCCGGAGTGCCTATTTCAGGTAAGAACTACACACCTAAACTGCACGCCATAGAGTGTCGTATCAATGCGGAAGACCCTTATAACGACTTCCGTCCGTCGCCAGGTAAGATTACCACCTTGCACGCCCCAGGAGGTCACGGAGTGCGCCTCGATACTCACGTGTACAGTGGTTATGTAATTCCGCCTAACTACGACTCGATGATTGCGAAACTCATCACTACGGCGCAAACCCGTGAGGAAGCAATTGCCAAGATGAAACGCGCCTTAGATGAGTTTGTAGTAGAAGGAGTGAAAACCACGATTCCGTTCCACTTGCAACTAATGGACGACCCCGATTACTTAGCAGGCAATTACACTACTAAGTTTATGGAGGATTTCCAGATGAAACCCCAAGTGGCAGAATAATGAAGTAGAAATGATTATATAAAGAAAGGGACTGTCTAACTCAAGAGAAAGATAGTCCCTTTTGTATAGTTACAATACTATGATATATCTTGTTGCGTATCTTATTTGTTGGGTATTAGCTGTTGTACTGTATGCATTTTCTTTCGATGAAAGCTTTGTATATACCGCATTATACACTCATTTGGTTTATGGGGTAGGCTTTTTCGGGTTGTTTAACTTTGTAGGGCACTCGGTACTCAGTGAGAAAGTAGCTAAAACCATAGGATGGATATCTAATGGTTTTCAAAAAGAATTGGGGTTTGTGTCGTTGGGGATTGGTATTTGTGGTATATTGTGCCATTGGTTTCGCGATGGATTCTGGTTGACAACGGCTATTCCGTTTAGTGTATTCTTGATAGGAGCAGCCTTGTTACACATTGCTGAGATGAAGCGAAAACACAATTTCAACAAAGGGAACGTATGGATTATACTTCCTGATTTGCTAATGCCCTTAACGTTATTAATATTGTTTATACTGAATTAGAGATGAAACTCATAGCAATGATACCTGCCCGCTACGGAGCGACACGCTTCCCTGCAAAGCTGATGCAAGACCTTTGTGGCAAGCCTGTAATTGTACATACTTATGAACGTGTAGCTGATACCCGTTTGTTTGACGAAGTGTATGTGGTAACTGATGACGATCGTATAGAAAAGGCGATACGAGAGGTAGGAGGCAAAGTAATTCGCAGTAAAAAAGAACACAATAGTGGCAGTGACCGTTTGGCAGAAGCTTCAAGAGATTTAGACGTAGATATTATTGTAAATGTACAAGGAGATGAGCCTTTTACCGATAAAGAGAACTTACAAAAAGTAATTGATATTTTTGTTAAAGACCTTACTAAAAGCATAGCGGTAGCAAGCCTAATGGAGCGTATTACCGACCCAGATGATATTGCAAACCCGAATAATGTGAAAGTAGTAGTGAACAAATTTGGAGAGGCACTCTATTTTTCGAGGAATGTCATTCCTTTTCCTCGCGACCCTAACACCAAGGTATCTTATTACAAGCACATAGGTATTTACGCCTATCGTAAAGAAGCATTACAACAGTTCACCGAGTTACCTCCTTCCTTATTAGAAGAAACGGAAAAATTAGAACAACTTCGTTACTTAGAAAATGGGTTTAAAATACGTTTAGCACTTACCAATATTCCTACTATAGGGATTGATACCCCCGAAGATTTGGAGAGGGCACGTAAGCGATTGATTACACAAAAGTGATAAAAACAGAGATAAAAAGACTAAAATTGAGGGGAATAAAGCAGAAATTTAGCAGATTATTAACATTGATTATCAGGTACTTATAAAAATGTTGATAACTTATTAATAAAAAAATGCTGTAAAGTTTCTTTTTTTCTATATCTTTGCTACGTCTAAAGAAGTGTAAAGACACGAATAGAGCGACCTAATTAATAACGAATTAAACAAAAAATTATCGGCTATACATCTAGATATAGTTGTTTAAGTGAAAAATGAAATATAACAAGTATTACGTAGGGTTAGATATCGGGACTACCAAGATTGTAACTATGGTAGGGGCAAAGAACGAATACGGGAAGATTCAGATTTTAGGTTATGGGCAATCTAAAAGTGAAGGCATCAATAAAGGAGTAGTAACTAACATTGCTAAAACTACTCAATCTATTATGGATGCTATTCAAGATGCCAAAGAAAAGACAGGCTTAGAAATTGAGAACGTAGAAGCAGGTATCGCAGGACAAAATATCATAAGTCGTTCACATAGCGATTATATTACCCGTACAGACCCTGAACAACTTATAGACTTTGACGATTTGGAACGCTTGAAAGAACAGGTGTTCTCTATAGCACTTTCACCAGGACAAAAGATAATTCACGCACTCCCTCAGGACTATAAAGTAGATAATGTCGGAGATATTAAAGAACCTATCGGTATGATGGGGACGCGTTTAGATGCTACTTTTCACTTAGTTATCGGGCAAGTAAGCGCTATCAAAGGGATTACTCGTTGTGTGGAAATGGCACATCTAAAACCCATAGGTCTTACTTTGGAACCTATTGCTTCTGCTAAAGCTGTATTAAGCGAAGAGGAAAAAGATGCAGGAGTGGTGTTAGTGGATATAGGAGGAGGTACTACCGATGTAGCTATCTTTAAAGATGGTATTATCCGCCATACAGCCGTAGTACCTTTAGGAGGTAATATTATTACTGATGATATAAAAGAAGGTTGTGGAATACTCACCCGTCAAGCCGAGATGCTGAAAGTAGAATTTGGGTCGGCTTGGCCAGGAGAGAACCGAGAAAATGAGATAGTATCTATTCCTGGTATTAAAGGGAAAGAACCCAAAGAAATAACGCTTAAAAACCTTTCTAAAATAATTCATGCAAGAGTAAGTGAGATTATCAATTTAGTGTTTAACGTGATTAAAAATTATGGTCACGAAGAAACTAAAAAGAAACTGTTTGCCGGAGTAGTACTCACAGGAGGAGGAAGCCAACTGAAGCATATTGTTCAGTTAGTAGAATATATTACCGGAATGGATGCCCGCATAGGTTATCCTAATGAGCACTTAGCAGGTAACTCTGACCCTAAACTTACTTCGCCTATTTACTCTACGGCTATAGGTCTTGTAATGAGCGCTATTGAAAATGAAGCAGAAGAGCAATTTAAGAAACGCTTCCAGGAAGTAAAAGCCCAAGAGACAATAGAGAACGGAAAGGGAGTGGTAGTAGAGCCTCTATCAACAGATTTGCAGGATTCATCACTTGAAAAACAACCTATCACAATAGTAGATTCACCAAAAATAAACGTTTTTCAAGATAAAGATGAAGATGATGAATTAGAGATACATAAAACTAGTAGAGGTTGGTGGAGTAAATTAAATGAAAAACTAAAGGACTTCTTAGATAGTGAAGATTAAGTAGAAACAAATAATTATGATTTTTTTGATATGAATTCGGACATTCAATTTGATTTGCCAAAGAATATTAGTAACTATATCAAAGTTATTGGCGTAGGAGGCGGAGGGTGCAACGCCGTGAATTTCATGCACAACGAAGGTATTAAAGGGGTAGATTATGTGGTCTGCAATACAGATGCACAAGCATTGGAAAACAGCCCTATCCCTAATAAAATTCAATTAGGAGTTACCCTTACTGAAGGACTAGGAGCAGGAGCCAATCCTGATATTGGTGAAAAAGCGGCTCTTGAAAGTATTGAGGATATCCAACGTACTTTGGAAGGGAATACCCAAATGGTGTTTATCACAGCTGGTATGGGTGGTGGAACAGGGACTGGAGCAGTGCCTGTAATAGCTAAACAAGCTAAGGATATGGGTATTCTTACTGTTGCTATTGTAACTACTCCATTTAATTATGAAGGCTTAAAGCGTAGCCGACAAGCACAAGCAGGTATAAAAAAACTGCGTGACTGTGTAGATTCTCTTATTGTTATCAATAATAATAAAATCAACGAAATATACGGTGATTTGAGTATTAAAGAGAGTTATGGGAAGGCGAATGAGATATTATTAAAAGGAGCTAAAGGTATGGCTGAGGTAATTAGTAAGCACTACCTTGTAAATATTGACTTACGCGATGCTCGTACCGTACTTGAAAACGGGGGTACGGCTATTATGGGCTCAGCCTCAGCTGAAGGTGATAATAGAGCTTATGAAGCCGTAGCAGCTGCTTTAAACTCTCCTTTACTAAATGATAATAAGATAGCAGGTGCTAAAAATGCTCTTCTTTTGATTACTTATGGTAAAAAAGAAGCTACTCAGCGTGAAGTTACTGAAATAAGTAGTTTTATCCAAGAGCAAGCAGGTGATAATATGGCTGACCTTATCTATGGGATAGGTGAAGATGAATCATTAGGAGAAGCTATTTCTGTGATAGTTATCGCCACAGGCTTTGATGCTGACCAACAACAAGAAATAGTGAACGCTGAAACCAAAAAGGTAATACATATTCTTGAGGAAAACCAAACAGCTACTCGTGATTTAACAGAACCTAAAGGAACTGTGGTTAATGCTATAAATAGCACTTCTCCCATTTCTTCAATCTCTGATATAAAGAAAGAGTCTTCGCTATCAGATTTATTTAATATTTGGGTGGATTGTGAAATAGTTACTGCTGTAAATGATGAGTTTGTGATAGTAGATAAGTCTATTCCTAAAAAGAATAGTTTTCAGACTATTGAAAAAAAAGCTGAAGTGCAAACCCAGCAACCAACATCAGTAAAACACGAAGAGCCCGAAAAAGAAGCTCCAATTATTCACCAATTGAGTGAGGATATTCATAAAGAAATGCCTCAAGTAGAACGCCGGAAGACTCCTCCTGTTGTAAACCAAGAGGGAGAAATTCGTTATACTTTAGAAGACTATACAGAGCTTGAAAGAACTTTTATAGAAGCAAAGCCAACCTCTTTTACAGAAGATAAAAACTCAAACGAGTTTATTCTTTATAAGAAAGAAGAGGATTCTAAGTCCAAAACTTCTACTCTCTCAGGTCAATTAGATATGTTTGCAGAAGAAGAGGATATAGAGTCTTCTTTGAACCCTATTGACAGTAGAATCTCTGATGTAATGAAACGCTCTCGTTCCAATCGTTTGCAAGATTATAACTACAAGTTTGGAAGTAATAATCAATCACGTACTTCTATGGGGAAAGATAGCGCAGGAGAGATGCAAATAAGAAAAAACAATTCTTATTTACACGACAATGTAGATTAGTTTTATAGGACTCATCTATGAGAAAAACCATATTCTAATAAAAACGGGAAGTTTTAATTAAACTTCCCGTTTTTCTATATAATCACATTATTGAAATTATTTTATAGTACTCTATTCATATCCCACTCTTCAAGATATTTAGCTACACGCTGTACAAACATTCCTCCTAAGGCTCCATTTACAACACGATGGTCATAACTGTGAGAAAGCATTAGTTTATAACGAATGCCTATTGTGTCTCCTTCTGGAGTTTCAATTACAGCAGGAACTTTTTGGATAGCTCCTATTGCTAAGATACCTACTTGTGGCTGATTAATAATAGGAGTGCCAAACAAAGTGCCAAATGAACCTATATTGGTTACTGTATATGTACCATCTTTCACTTCGTCGGGCTTGAGTGCATTAGCACGAGCTCTATTAGCAAGGTCATTTACTACTTTTGCCATACCTCTTAAACTGAGCTCATCAGCGTTTTTTATAACGGGAACAATTAAGTTACCGTCAGACAGTGCAGTAGCCATACCTATATTAATATTTTTCTTCTTGATAATGCTATCCCCTTCTACTGAGACATTCATCATAGGAAAATCAACAAGTGCTTTGGCAACCACTTCCATAAAGATAGGTGTAAAAGTGAATTTCTCACCTTCGCGCTCTTCAAATGCTTTCTTCACTTTATTGCGCCATTTCCATATGCGGGTTACATCTACCTCAATAAAACTTTGTACGTGTGCTGAAGTAAGTTTACTTTTTAGCATATGCTCTGCAATAAGTTTACCCATACGGCTCATCTCAATTCGTTCTTCACCGTGTTTGGTATAAACTCTCTTATCGGCAGGAGTAGCATCGAAAGTAGCTGAAGGCTTTGCTTTTCCTTGTGTCCTATGCGATAGATAGTCAAGAATATCACTCTTGGTTACACGGTTATTTAACCCTGTTCCTTTGATGTTGTCTAACTCACTTAAACTGATACCTTCTTTCTTAGCGATATTCTTTACCAAAGGTGAATAGAAACGCTCTGTTTTGCTGAAGTCTACTTGTGGCTGGGCTGACGTACTTTGTTGTATGTTAGCAATGTTCTTTTCTAAACTTGCAACCGATTGTTGTACAACATCAAGCGCCTCTCCAGAAGTGCTAATCTCTTCTTGTGTCTCAATAACAGCTATTACTTCACCTACTTTCACAACGTCATTCACTTGAAACTTGATTTCAGCCAATATACCCGACACATCAGTAGGTACTTCAGCATCTACTTTATCTGTAGCTACTTCCATAATACTTTCTTCGGTTTCTACAGGATCGCCTACTTTTTTCAGCCAATTGGTAACAACAGCCTCTGTTACGCCTTCACCCAATGAGGGGAATATTAATTCATATCTTGCCATTTTTCTGCTACTTTATTTCTTTAACCTCTTGTGGGAGGTTCATATTTTTGGTTAATACGCTTATTTTATTAAGGTCTATATCACCTGTGAGCGATAATACTATAGTTTGTCTTGAAGTTTCGGTCGGTTCTACAAGCATTAGCAGTTCCGATACGTGGGTAGCATCTTTCCCTTCTTTGGTGTAGAATTTCACATTTTGAGCTTTGTCTTTTACTCGCATTAATTCTGATAGCCCTGCTGTTTTGAGGTACTGTTGTGCTTCTGTTTTCATTAGCCCAGCAGCTGTTTTACTCTCAGTCGTGAAAATCTTCATTCCTTTGAGCTTATTAGCAACTTCCATAAACTCTTTGGCTTCCGCATCTTTACTGTCAATTTTTGATAGCATCTGAAACATCTTCTGTGATACTACCACAGTGCTAATATCTTTATTGGTTTCTAACTTTTCAAAGGCTGTTTGTCCGTTAACAGCTATGGTCACCCAAAAAGCAGATAGCATTAATATTTTCTTTATTTTCATAGTAACAATATGTTGTTAATGTTCTTTAACGATTTTGTTTTTAGTTTCTTCATATTCTTTGAGGTATTGCACTTTCTCAGCGCCTTTATTATATTCCTCTGAGAGTATTAAAAGCCCTTTTCTTATTACTTGGTAGTTGTACTCTGCTTCTTTGCATTCGCGTTGCTGTTTCACCCAATAAAAAGAGCCTAATCCTATCGCCACCGCTATGAGTACACAAATTGTAATAGTTTTTTTCATATTTTCTTGTAACTTTGTTAATGTCTTCTGAATATTGATAAATCAAAGTCAAGGAAGTAAAGAGTTATCAATATTAATACTAATAACACTATCCAAAAAGTTTTGTTTACCCCTGCGTTTTTTCGGTTGCGACTCTCACTGCGGATAGAACGCCATTCTTCCGTGAAGTGCTTCGTCACAGTTTCGCGGTCTTTTCGAATGCGTGAGCCCATCTCAAAAGGGTTACCTTCTTCCTTCCCTTCGTAATAACGAGGAGTATAGTTAAAGCGCTTGTTCTTTGGTAATTTAAATAATCTAATCTTCATAATGATGCAAAGGTAAAAAATAATTGATAATTAACAATAAAATATTGCACAAAAATTATTCCAATAAGCTATCAATTTGTTCCATTACTTCCTTAATGATGTGATTTTCATCGATAATGTTTTCGGAAAGTTCTGTTTTACTTTTCTGTAATTTGATGATTTTTTCCTCAATGGTATCCTTGCTCACAAAGCGTATTACGTTCACTTTATTTTGTTGCCCTATACGGTGAGCCCTCCCAATAGCTTGCTTTTCAGAAAACGGATTCCACCACGGGTCTAATAACAAAACATAAGATGCCTCCGTGAGATTTAACCCTACCTCACCTGCTTTAAGCGAAATGAAAAAGAACGATATAGTAGGATTGTTCTGAAACATCTCTACTTGGTTTTTGCGCTCAAACGAAGGTGTTTCGCCTGTTAGTTTAGCATATTTTATCCCTTTTTTGTTACACCATTCTTCATAAAGTGCTAAATGACTCACAAAACTGCTAAAAATAAGTGCTTTTCGAGATGATTGTAGCAATTCCTCCATATAATTTATCACTTCTTCGTACTTTCCTGATGCAATTTTACTCTCTTTATCTACTAATTTAGGGTGTAAGCTTATTTTTCTAAGCCTCATTAGCATATTTAGGGTATTAAAATCAGTGATTGGCTCATTAATTTGTAAAAGCTGGTTACGAACTTTCGATTTTTCTGTTTCATACCATTTGTGTTGGGCTTCACTCATAGGACAGTAGATAATTTGCTCTTCCATTTCTGGCAAATCGTCAAGCACTTGCTCCTTTGTCCGCCTTAGTAAAAACGGACTGATAATAGTCTTTAACTCCTCTAAGGCTTGTGTGTTTTTCTTTTTGCTGATTTCCACTTCATAGTTCTTGTAAAACGAAGCATAACTTTTCAGTATATTCGGATTGATAAATTGCATCTGCGACCATAAGTCACTGAGTGAGTTCTCAATAGGTGTCCCACTCAGCGCAATGCGATGAGTCGCTTTTAAGGTATGTATAGCTTTGAATGTCTTTGAGTTCTTGTTTTTAATACGCTGGCTTTCATCTAAAATGATATACCTAAATTCGTACTTTTGGAAGAGTTCCACATCGCGTTCTACTATCGGATAACTGGTAAAAACCACATCGTAATTACCTAAGCGTTTGGCTTTTACTTTTCGGTCAGTCCCTACGTATTGTGTGCATTTAAAATGTGGGGCAAACCTTTTAGTCTCGTCATACCAATTAAAAATAAGCGATGAAGGCAGAATAACCAATACTTTTAGAGTCTCTTTACTCTTTTCTATTTCTGAAAAAAGGTCGGTAGTTTCAGTCGCTTTTTCGGGTAAAGCATCGTGTATAGCCACCAATAAGGCAATAGTTTGCAGTGTTTTCCCAAGTCCCATATCATCAGCAAGACACGCCCCCACACCATTGTAATAGTGTTGTAAAAGCCACTCCACACCCTCTATTTGATACGGACGTAAGGTAGCTCGTAGGTTAGGGGAGGGGGTATAACTCACTTTTTCTACTAAGTTCTGAGGTTTTATCTCGGGTACAGCTTCCAAGAGTGCATAGTTACTCTTGCTAATTTGCAGTTTCTCCTGCCTAATTTGTGCATATTTGGCAATACTACCAAACTTACTAAACCATTCTTGAGGAATAATGAAGGCTTTCCCATCAGGAAGTAAGTAAATAGGGTTATTTTCTTTTAAATTCTTGATTAAATCTTTAAAATGAAAGCTATTTTCTCCCTGTTTTACTCTTATATTGAGGTCAAACCAATCGTTTTCGGTACTTGTTTCTGCAAAAATGAGCTCAGGCAGATGTTCACTGATTTTTTTTCCTCCTTCTATGCTGAAAGTATGAAAGCCAAAACCTGCTTCTTCCAAATCTTTTTTGCAGTGCAACAGATGAAAATACGAAGCAAAAGGGTCTTTACTTTCAACTGAAAAAGTACCTCCGTCGTTCACAAAACCTAACTGTTCCAAAAGGCGATACTTTCTTGTTTCTTCTTCTTTATTTCGTTGGTAATTATATATTTTTATGTCGTTATTGGGGCTTATTTCTAAGTTCGACTGATTGTTTTTCGCTTGATTACTGTCAAAAGTATAACCATTGTAATCAAAGTGTATGTATATTTTGTAATGATTGGCAAAGAAATCGTATAAAATATCCAATTCACTACCTTTTAATTCATTCTGAGTAATAATTTTAAAGCCTTTTGCTTCTACCTGTGCATTTCTAAGTACTTTTTTAAGGAATTTCTCGAAGTATTCGGGGAAAGTTTTTTCGGGAATAAAGGTACTTTCTTTATTCAAAAAAGGTTTAAGGTGCGAAGCTTTAATATGTGCTACTTGCACTACTTGCCCTTTGAGTGCAATCCAAGCGTATGAGTTGTTCAGCAGTTCTATATGGCTTTCACAAGGCAATAATTTTTCATCGTCTTTCTGTAACAACAACCGGTAACTAATACCTCCTTCAATTTTTGTAAATTCCAATAGAGGTTCAATTATATTCGTGCTTATGGCTAGTATTTTCTTACTGATATCGTCTTTGTGATTGTGGTTAGTAGTGATAAACAAACTATTTTCTGCAATAATAGAAAGTAATTCAGCCGTTTTTTCTTCTATTTGTTGTTGAATATGCTTTTTAATTTGGGTATTTTTGTATATTTCCTCAAAACTATCCCCTTTTTTGATGTATTTTTGATGTAGAATATTAGGTTGTAGACTATTTACGATACTTAAAGCCCTTTTTTCACTTTCTGATAGTTCAAAGTTAGTCAAACTATGTAATACTTCTGTGGTAGCTTTCTTGTAAAACGAGGCGTATCCGTTTTGTTTTTCGGCTAAATAAGCATTAGGCAAAGCTAGTTCTATGGTAGGGTGAAAGCTAAAGTCAAAAAATAAAAACATAACTCAATAATGTAATTGCTGTAAGGTTTTGTATTCAGCGGACAAAGGTACAGTATTTTTACAGGAATAAAAAAACTAAGTAGCCTCTTTTTATCAACATCGATAGGAAAAAACGTTTATTGAACAACACTTTGCAAGATATTTGTCTTCGTTCATTGTTCGTCTATTTTTAATCTTTGCGTCATTACATTCCCCCTCTTTGAGGGGGTGAGGGGGAGGTTACCTTCCTCATTTCTCTATCTGCCCGTGCGGCTCGCACCGTCTTTTGTTCGTCATTTGTTCGTCATTTGTTCGTTCATTGTTCGTCTTTTGTTCGTTCATTGTTCGTTCATTGTTCGTCTTTTGTTCGTCTTTTGTTTATCCACCTATGCGGCTCGCACCTACCTGTTGTGCTACGACCTCGTACCTGCCATTTTGTCACCTTCTCTTACTTTGGTACTCTTTTCGCTATATTCCCCCTAGTAAATAACAAATTAAGAGATACGAGTCCTACCTCTTATCTCTTACTTCTTAACTAAATAAAAATGAAAGGAAATATAAACGTCTCTGTGGAAAACATCTTTCCACTTATTAAAAAATTCTTGTACAGCGATCACGAGATATTCTTGCGCGAACTCATCTCCAACGCTACCGATGCAACCCTTAAACTGAAACACCTCACTACTATAGGCGAGGCAAAAGTGGAATATGGGAACCCTATCATCGAAGTGAAGGTCGATAAGGACAATAAAACCCTCCATATAATCGACCAAGGTATCGGTATGACCGCTGAAGAGGTCGAAAAATACATCAACCAAATTGCTTTTTCAGGAGCTGAGGAGTTTTTGGAGAAATATAAAGATACAGCCAAAGACGCCGGAGTGATAGGTCATTTTGGATTGGGCTTCTACTCTGCTTTTATGGTAGCCAAACAAGTGGAAATCATCACCAAATCCTATACCGATGCTCCAGCCGTGCGCTGGGTATGCGACGGTAGTCCTGAGTTCAGCTTAGACGAAACCGACCTACGCACCGAACGCGGTACTGAAATTATCTTGCACATCGCCGATGACTCTACTGAGTTTTTGGAAGACTTTCGTATCGAAGAGTTGTTGCGCAAGTACAACCGCTTTATGCCTATCCCAATTAAATTTGGCACAAAACAAGAGCCGTTACCTCGTCCTGAAAATGCCCCTGAGGATTATAAAACGGAATATGTAACAGTTGATAATATCATCAATAATCCTAATCCTGCTTGGACGAAACAGCCAGCCGATTTGAAAGATGAGGATTATAAGGCGTTCTATCACGAACTCTACCCAATGCAGTTCGATGAACCTCTTTTCTACATTCATCTAAACGTAGATTATCCGTTCCACCTTACCGGTATTCTCTATTTCCCTAAGCTCACTAACGATATGCAGTTACAGAAAGACCGCATACAGTTGTATCAAAACCAAGTATTTGTTACCGATAACGTCGAAGGTATAGTGCCCGAGTTCTTAACAATGCTCAAAGGGGTGATAGATTCGCCAGATATTCCGCTAAACGTATCGCGTTCTTACCTCCAATCCGATGGTAATGTAAAGAAGATTGCTAATTACATCACTCGTAAGGTAGCTGATAAGCTGAAATCACTCTTTACTAATAATCGCGACGACTTCCAAAACAAGTGGAATGACATTAAGATAGTGCTCGAATATGGTATGCTTACCGATGATAAATTTTACGAAAAAGCAGCCGATTTTATGTTGTACCCCACTACCGATGGCAAGTATTACACTTTGGCAGAACTAAAAGAAGCAATAAAAGCTAAACAAACTGACAAAAATGATACATTGGTAGTGTTGTATGCTCAAAATAAAGAACAGCAATACACAGCTATTGAGCAAGCCAAAGAAAAAGGCTACGAAGTGTTGTTGTTGGATAGTCCTATCGTATCGCACTTGATACAGAAGTTAGAAGGTGATAATGAGAAACTTACTTTTACCCGTGTAGATGCTGCTCCTGTAGCTAAGCTGATACAAAAAGAAGAACCTATTATTGCTAAACTTTCCGACGAAGAGAAAAACACGCTGAAAGCTGAAATCGAAAAGGTAATTCCTAAAGAAGGCTATATGGTGCAGTTAGAAGACTTAGACAGCGATGATACGCCATTCGTTATCAATCAACCCGAGTTTATGCGCCGTATGAAGGAAATGAGTGCTACCGGAGGAGGTGGTATGTTCGCTATGGGAGGCTTCCCCGAAGTATATCACGTAGTGGTAAACAGCAATTCTCCTTTAGCCGATGCTATCCTCCACTCTAAAGACGAAGTTCAAAAAGAAAGCCTTATCAAGCAAGCCTTTGATTTAGCACGACTTTCACAAGGTCTCCTCAAAGGTAAAGAACTTGCCGACTTTGTAAAGAGAAATTGGGAAATTAACAAATTAACAAATTAGTAAATGAACACCATTACACTTTGCCAAAGGTTTTTTAGTAGCTTGTCGTGCTACGACCTTTGGCAAAGTTGAATATAATGATAGTTAGGTATTTTTACAATATATTTTGTAGAAACGTTTTGTAAAATTCCTTACAATTTTTTTTAGACAATCTTTTAATTATTCTGATAACTTAATATTGATATGTTTAAGATTATAATGTTTGTGCGCAAGAAACAGCATCTTAGCACAGAAGAATTTATAAAACTATGGGAAGCACATTCTCAAAAAGTAATAAACTATAAAGAAACCCTATTGATAAAGGATTATGCTAAAACATTTCCTTTTCAACCTACTGATGAAAAATCGTCTACACAGCGAGAAACCCTCCCTTTTACCTTTGATGCTATGGGGGAATTGTGGTATGAAAGTAAAGACGATTTTCTCAGAGCCCGCAACACTCCTGAGGGGCAAAAAGCCTTAGCCGACCTCCGTGCCGATGAACTCAAATTTGTAGATATGGCAAACTCCGTAATGTGGCTCGGTACTGAGGAAAAAATATTTGATAAATTGCCTTTTGAAGCTAAGGGTTGGACAGTTCTCGATGAGTATTTCTATTTGTCAGATTATGCAGGAAATAGTGTAACAGACTTTGATAAGTTAATAGCTTTGTTTTCTGAAGATATTACAATGTTAAGTGCCGATGGTTCACAAATGAAAGGGAAAACTGCAGTTATCTCTTTTTTTAAACAATTCTTTGAAAGGAATAAAACTACAAAACACCTTTGGGAAACCATTAAAGTTGCTGAAAATACTCTTGAAACTCATTGGGCTGTCTCAGGAAAACGAAAAGATGGTACTTTCTTTGCCTTTAAAGGTAAAGATACAGCAAAACTAAATTCAGAAGGTAAAATCAATTATTTAAAAGTAGAGTTTTTATAATAAAAATCATCACACGCTGGCACGAGCTACAAGCTCGTGCCTCTTTTTTTGTAGTTTCTAAGAAAAACTTTATTTTTGCACATTGATTAATTGAAAATCGACAAATTAAATTAAGATGTTACAAGAACTAAAATCCCGTAGTGGTAATTGTTGTGAACTCTGTGGAGCTACTGAAAACCTAAGTGTATATACAGTGCCTCCTGCTAGAAACGAAAGTACAGATGATAGCCTTTTGGTATGTGCTACTTGCCTTAGCCAAATACAAAATCCCCAAACGATGGATAGCAACCATTGGCGTTGCCTCAACGATAGTATGTGGAGCGAACACCGCCCTGTAAAGATAATGGCGTGGCGTCTCCTCAACCGACTCAAAAACGAAGGCTGGTCGCTCGACCTTCTCAATATGATGTATTTAGATGAGGAAGAATTGACTTTTGCCCAAGCTTCCGACGACCATTTGGAAGAGAGCGAAAAGGTAATCCACAAAGATAGCAATGGGGCAGTACTCGCTAATGGTGATAACGTTGTGCTTATCAAAGACCTGAAAGTAAAAGGCACTAGTATGACAGCTAAACAAGGTACTGTTGTGCGCAAAATCACTCTCGACCCCGAAAATGCTGAATATATAGAAGGCAAAGTTGATGGACAACAAATCGTTATCCTAACTCAATACGTGAAAAAGGCATAATATTGTATGAGTTTACATCACAACTTTGTCAAAGTTAAAGACTTTGACAAAGTCTTTAATATTAATAATCAATCTCTAAATCAATAAATTAACAAATGAAACAACTATTTACCATTCTTGCATTATGCTTCCTTAGCTTTGGCTATGCCCAAAAGGGAATGACTTTTACTCAAGCGCAAATGCCTTTGGCTACTGATAAAGATAATCCTGTTACCTCATTTGTACTGCCTATAAAACAAGGAACAGAGGTAAAAGAACTCTCTTTGCAGTTTAAAAGTAAAAAGCTCAATCTATCTGAACTCTCTGTCTATGTGGGTGCTAACGCTAAAAGAGAACAAGCAACACTTTTTGCTAAAACTTCAAATCTCAGTTGTAATACCAAACTACAAGGGAATTTCAAAGCTACTAATGATACCCTTTTTGTTTGGGTTTCTGCTCGTACTACTCAAAAACCAGACCTCTTACAAAAACTCTACTTATCAAAGATAAAACTCATCACTAATGAGACAAAAATTACGCTCAATAATGCTAAAAAAGAAGGACAGCGTTTTGCTATTGCTCTTCGTCAGCGTAAGCAAGATGGCATAGAGTGTTACCGTATACCAGGGCTTGTAACCACTAATAAGGGTACGCTGATAGCCGTTTACGACAATCGTTACAACAACTGCAAGGATTTGCAAGAAGATATCGATGTAGGAATGAGTCGCAGTACCGATGGCGGACAAACGTGGGAACCTATGAAAAAAGTGATTGATATGGGCGAATGGGGAGGAAAACCTAACCGCCTTAATGGGGTAGGAGATCCTGCAGTTTTGGTAGACGAGCAAACCAATACTATTTGGGTGATGGGCTTGTGGCAACACGGTTTAGACCCTCAAACAATGAGTTGGTGGGGCTCTAAAAGTGGAATGACTCCTGAGGAAACAGGACAAATAGTAGCAGTAAAAAGTGAAGACGATGGCAAAACGTGGAGTGAACCTATCAATATCACTTCTCAAATCAAAAATCCCGAATGGCGACTTTTTTTCCAAGGACCTGGCAGAGGTATCTCTATGAGCAATGGTACTTTGGTATTTGCAGGTCAGTTTAAAGATAAAGATCAAGTGCCTCATTCAACTATTATTTATAGTAAAGACCACGGCAGGACGTGGCACGTAGGTACAGGAGCTAAAACACACACTACTGAGGCGCAAGTGGTAGAACTCTCCGATGGTTCACTAATGCTCAATATACGCGACGACCGCAATCGATCTAATTATGAGCTTTCTGATAACTATCACGGGCGTTCAGTAGCTGTTACTGCCGATATGGGCAAAACGTGGGTAGAGCACAATACCTCTCGCACTGCTCTTACCGAACCTAATTGTATGGCAAGCATTATTTCTTATAAAGATAAAAAGGGAAAACAGTATTTATTCTTCTCTAATCCTAATGATGCAAAGAACAGAGTAAATATGACAATAAAAGTCAGCGATGATGAAGGGAATACTTGGGATAAACTTCCTTCAGTATTGTTGTATGAGCAAGCAGCTATGGGCTATTCTTGTCTTACTGTAATAGACAATAAATATATAGGTATTCTTTACGAAGGTGATGGAGATTTATACTTCCAAAAAGTGCCTATCAAAGAGTTTATCAAGTAAAGCAAAAGAATTTGTAACCTTAATAGAGACGATATAAAGAGTATCGTCTCTATTTGTTTGATTTAAAATACTCAAAAAATTTGCTTCGTATATAAAAAAAGAAGTACATTTGCACGCAACTAAATTCTCTTTTTTAAAATGAATTTCCAAGATAAAATTATTAATGAAGGATTTACCTATGATGATGTCCTTCTTATCCCCAATTATTCTGAGGTATTACCTCGCGAAGTGTCGATAACCTCACGTTTTACCCGTAACATCACCCTGAATGTGCCTATTATCTCAGCGGCTATGGACACTGTAACCGAAGCTGCTATGGCTATAGCTATGGCACGCGAAGGAGGCATAGGAGTGCTCCATAAAAATATGACTATTGAGGAGCAAGCCAAACAAATACGCAAAGTAAAACGTGCCGAAAGCGGTATGATTATCGACCCTGTTACGCTTCCCTTAAACAGCAAGGTGAGTGATGCAAAACGCTGTATGAAAGAAAACAATATTGGCGGTATCCCCATTGTTGATGCTGGCGGAATCTTAAAAGGCATTGTAACTAACCGCGATTTGCGCTTTGAACACGATAATAATCGCCCAATAACCGAAGTAATGACCTCTAAAAACCTCGTGATTGCCAACGAAGGCACTTCTATGAAGGAAGCTGAGGGTATTTTACAACGCAGTAAGGTAGAAAAACTCCCCGTAGTAGATAAAAACTACAAATTAGTAGGTCTTATTACCTTTCGAGACATTGCCAATTTGCAAGAAAAATCTATTTCTAACAAAGATAGCTTAGGGCGTTTGCGCGTAGCAGCAGCCTTAGGGGTTACTACCGATGTAGTAGACCGTGCCGAAGCTCTTGTACAAGCAGGAGTTGATGCCGTAGTTATCGATACAGCTCACGGACATACAAAAGGCGTAGTGAACGCTCTTAAAGCCGTAAAAAGCAAGTTTACCGACTTAGAAATAGTGGTAGGAAACATTGCCACTGCCGAGGCTGCCCTTTATTTAGCCGAAAATGGCGCCGATGCAGTGAAAGTAGGCATAGGTCCAGGCTCTATATGTACTACCAGAGTGGTAGCAGGCGTGGGTTATCCTCAATTATCAGCGGTGATGAACGTTGCAAATACTCTTAAAGGCAAAGGAATCCCTGTGATTGCCGACGGGGGCATTCGCTACACTGGTGATATCGTAAAAGCCATCGCCGCAGGTGCCAATAGCGTGATGCTTGGCTCTCTGCTTGCTGGCACTAAGGAATCACCAGGGGAAACTATCATTTTCGAAGGCAGAAAATACAAATCTTATCGTGGTATGGGCTCGGTAGAAGCGATGAACCAAGGTAGTAAAGACCGCTATTTCCAAGATGTTGAAGATGATATCAAAAAACTTGTCCCCGAAGGCATTGTAGGGCGCGTGGCATACAAAGGCGAACTACAAGAAAGTATGCATCAGTTCATCGGAGGCTTGCGCGCAGGTATGGGATACTGTGGAGCCAAGGATATCGAAACATTGCAAGCCGTGAGTCGCTTTGTGCGCATCACTGCAAGCGGAATTACCGAAAGCCACCCCCATAATATTACCATCACCAAAGAAGCTCCTAATTATTCACGTTAATAAACGAATATAACTTCCATAAATGAGGCTGTCTGCAAAGATTAGACAGCCTCATTTATGTAATAAATAACAAAAAAGTGCCTATCAATAATATATTTTGTACTTTTGCCATTTGGTAAAACAAACTTATTAGACTCAATGGAAAATGGAATAGTAAATGATTACATTAATATTATAGAAGTATTCACTAAAAAAATACATCTATGGATTCAACTCTTCATCGATAAAACACCTAATATCGTTATAGCCTTATTAGTCTTTATTTTAGGTTTTTATCTTTCTAGACTTATCAAAAAAATAGCCATTCGTATCTTAGAAAAGCGTGGCGTAAAACCTTCTTCACGCATAATGCTTGGCAATATTATTTCTGTGTTGGTAGTTATTACCTTCTTTATGTTTTCGCTAAATATTTTAGACCTCGAAAATATGTTTAAAACCATTTTGGCAGGGGCAGGAGTAGCAGGTTTAGCTATCGGTTTGGCATTACAGGGCACGCTTAGCAATACTTTTTCAGGCATTACCTTATCTTTTAGTAAGAGCATTCGTATAGGACATCAAATTGAAACTATGGGCTATACAGGTACTATTGAAGATATAAATTTGCGTACTATCAAGCTTAAAATGGCTGATGGAAACTATGTGTCGATACCCAATAAGCTTATAGTTGATAATCCTATGAAAAATTATTCTGAAAGTGATACTGCCAATGTATTAGTTACTTGTGGTGTAGGTTATGAATCGGATTTGGAGCAGGTGAAAATGCTTACTGAAACTACCATTCGGCAGATGATGAAACAAAAAGAGCTTGATACTACCATTTCTTTTTATTATACTGAGTTTGCCGATAGTTCTATTAATTTTATTGTGTATTTTACTATTCCTTCCAAGAAACTTTCTGAGTCTTTTTTGTATAAATCAGAAGCTATAATGGCTATCAAGAAGTGTTTTGATGCACATAATATAAATATACCTTTCCCTATTCGCACCGTTCAGATGAATAAACAATAAAAATTGAACCCAATGTTAAAAAAAATATCACCATATAACCTCATAATGCTTTCGTTTATAGGCTTAATAGTCGTAGGTGCTTTGCTTTTGATGATGCCTTTTGCACATACGCCTCAGAAAGATATTTCTTTCCTCGAAGCGCTTTTTACAGCTACTTCGGCGGTTACCGTTACGGGTCTTTCGGTGATAGATATAGGAGCGACCTTTACTATTTACGGGAAACTCATTTTATTGGTGCTTATTCAGTTTGGCGGATTGGGAGTGCTTACTATTTCCTCTGTTTTAGTATTGCTTATTGCTAAACGCATCGGTTTTTATACTAAAAAAATAGTAGCCGAAGGGCTTAATCACAACAAAAGTTACGATATTTATGCCGTAGCAAAGCGTGTGGTGTATATTACTTTGCTTTTTGAAGCTACAGGAGCGTTGTGTTTGTTTATTTCTTTCATTCAAGAATTCCCTTTTGGGAAAGCGTTATTTTTCTCGGTGTTTCACTCGGTATCAGCTTTTTGTAATGCGGGTGTTTCTTTGTTTCCTCATAGCTTCGAAGGTTATACTTACAATGTTTTTGTGAATATTATTATCGCTTTTTTGGTTATTTTTGGTGGTTTAGGCTTTACAACTATTATTCAATCCTATGAATACCTTCGGAAAAAGAGACGAAGACTCGATATTAACTCACAATTTTCAATTTTGATGACAATAATCTTGCTCGTTGCGGGTACGTTCTTGTTTTTTATCTTAGAATATAAAAATTATCACACACTTTACGGGAAAAGTTTCTTTGGACAGATGCTTATTAGCTTTTTTCACTCTGTAAGTTTGCGTACAGCAGGTTTCGATACGATTCCGTTGGAGCATTTAAGCAGTGCCACCATTCTTTTTTGCGTAACGTTTATGTTTATAGGGGCATCGCCAAACTCAACAGGTTCTGGTGTGAAAACTACTACTATTGGTATCTTGTTTCTTGGTATTAAAACAGCATTACTCAATAAGAACTATATCGAATTTTCAAAGAGACGCATCTCTTGGAAACTCTTTAATAAAGCATCTGCACTCGTGTTTATTGCGATGATGTATGTGATTACAATGATTGTAATACTCACAGTCTTAGAACCCGATTTAGAATTTACAAAAATAGCTTTCGAACTCATTTCGGCATTCAGCACTTGCGGACTTTCTACCGGAATTACCTCACAATTAGGCAACAGTTCAAAATTTATTTTGATATTTACAATGTTTTTAGGCAGGGTAGGACCGCTTACCATTGCGCTCGCCTTGTCGAGACCACGTGCCGAAGGAAATTACAAATACCCAAAAGAAAATATTTTAATAGGATAGATTATGAAGAATTTTTTAGTCATAGGATTAGGAGAGTTTGGTAAATCGGTAGCCAAAACACTCTATAAGAACAAAGCCACTGTGCTAGCAATAGATTCGCGTGAGAGTGTTATTAAGCAAGCTCTCAGTGAAAATATCATCGATGAAGCTGTGATTTTGGACGCTACCGATGAAATTGCCCTCAAAAATGTAGTGAAAGACGATTTCGACACTGCTTTTGTGAGCGTAGGTGATAATATTCAGGCGAGTATCCTTATTACCTTGCAATTAAAAGATTTGGGGGTGAAGAATGTCATTTGTAAAGCCGTAAATCACACTCAAGAAAAGGTTTTATACAAAATAGGTGCTACGCAAGTAGTATTTCCAGAGGAATTAATGGGTGAAAAAGTAGCCTATTCCATTTTGCGACCTACTATTATAGAATATTTTAAGTTTGCCGAAGATTATTTTATCTACGAAGTAAAAGTGCCTAAGAGCTATATAGGAAAATCGTTGATGGAACTCAATTTGCGACATAAGTATGAGATAAATATTTTGGCAGTAAAGCATTCCGATGGCAAAATGAACGTAACCCCCGACCCGAATGTCAAACTTAACAAGGACGACCTTTTGGTAATACTCTCTAATACCAATGTAATCGATAGAGTAGTATAAAAAAGCTTACAGAAGCAGTATTTTAGCTTCTGTTGCTATCCTGTGATTGCTTCAATAAGCAAACTAAAAGATTCCACAATCAATATTTTAGATTATGGAAGCAATGTTTTTGTTTCTGTAAGCAATATTTTAGGTATTAATATTGCTAAGGTTTTAAACTTTGCCAATGTTTGTGATTCAGAAATGATTTATAATATGGATTCAAATAATAATAAATATATCATAATAGTAATGTTATGACAAGAAAAAGATAAAACGCTAAAAGAAAACACTTTCTTTTGGCGTTTTTGTGCTTATAACCTTTGCTAAAATCTTATTATATCCGCTAAGCATTTGCACAATTCATTTATTTGCTGTACTTTTGTATCATCATAAAAACAAATTATGTTACGAAATAATTATCAAGAAGAAACTTTTGCCGAAGCTGATGTAACAGAACTTTTGGAAGACGAATGTCATCTCATTTTATACAATGATGATGTCAATACTTTCGACCACGTTATCGACACCTTAGTAAAGGTTTGTCATCACACCTTTGAACAAGCCGAGCAATGCGCTATTATTGTACATTTCAAAGGAAAATGCGATGTAAAATCAGGAAGTTATAGCTTCCTTAAACCGCTCTGCACCGCACTTCTTGATGCGGGACTCTCTGCCGAAATAGAAGAAGCATAATTTTTTTATTCTAAACTATTTGTTCTTAACTTTTAACTATTCACTAAAATCGTGGAACTAAAACTATCAAAACCTATTTGTTTTTTTGACCTTGAAACTACGGGCATCGATATTACCAAAGACCGCATTGTTGAAATATCTATCTTGAAAGTCTACCCCAATGGCAATAAGGAAAGCAAAACGTGGTTGGTAAACCCTACTATTCCTATCCCCAAAGCTGCCTCAGATGTGCACGGCATTACCGATGAGCGCGTTGCGGGTGAGCCTACTTTTAAAGAACTTGCCAAGCAAATTCATAATATGATAAAAGATTCCGACCTTGCTGGCTACAATTCCGACCGCTTTGATATTCCTTTGCTTGCCGAAGAAATGTTGCGTGCCGAAGTAGATTTTGATTTGGGAAACCGCGTATCGGTAGATGTACAAACTATTTTTCACAAAATGGAACAGCGCACCCTCTCAGCAGCCTATAAATTCTATTGTGGTAAAGACCTTATTGATGCGCATACGGCTTCGGCAGATACTAATGCCACTTATGAAATCCTCAAAGCCCAGCTCGACCGTTATGACAACTTAGAGAACAACATCAAAAAGCTCAGCGAGTTTACTTATCGCAAACAAATAGCCGACTTTGCTGGTTTTATTGGTTATAATGACAAAGGCGAAGAAATCTTTACCTTTGGGAAACACAAAGGTAAACGTGTAGAAGATATTTTTGACGAAGAACCAGGATATTTTGGTTGGCTTCTCGGTGCCGACTTCCCGTTGTATACCAAAAAAATCCTTACGGCTATCAAGCTCCGCAAATTATCGGCTACTATTAAATAGATTTTTGAAAATCCTCTTTTGTTCTTTGCTATGGAAACAAACACCGACTTAGAAGAAGAAAACAAAGCCATTGCGCGCGAGTATAAAGAACTCTTGCGTATCAGCTATCAAACCTTGAGCGATGAAGATAAAAAGCTCATTCGCTTGGCGTTTGACACCGCTGTTGATGCGCACAAAGACCAACGCCGAAAAAGTGGGGAGCCTTACATTTTTCACCCTATTGCCGTAGCTAAAATTGTCGCTTCACAAATAGGATTAGACGCCGTAGCCATTGCGTCGGCTTTGTTACACGATGTAGTAGAAGATACTGACTATACGATTGAAGATATAGAACGACTTTTTGGTAACACTGTAGCACATATTGTGCAAGGACTTACCAAAATTTCGAGTATGAGCCGTGAAAATGACATCTCTTTACAAGCCGAGAACTTCCGAAAGCTCCTCCTCACGATGAACGACGATGTGCGTGTGATTCTCATCAAAATTGCTGACAGACTCCACAATATGCAAACGATGGATTCGATGGCAGAATACAAACAAGCCAAAATAGCTTCGGAAACACTCTATATTTATGCACCTATTGCTCACCGCATTGGCTTGTATAACATCAAAACAGAATTAGAAGACCTCGCCCTTAAATACACTGACCCCGAGCGCTACAATAGTATCCTAAACAAAATGGAGGAATCCAAAGAAGAACAACAGGAATACATTGAGGCGTTTACCAAAATCGTAGAAACTTCTTTGACGCAACAAAAAATTGATTATTCCATCAAAGGGCGACCCAAATCAATCTATTCTATTTACAGAAAAATGGAATCGCAAGGCGTGAGTTTTGAAGAAGTTTACGATAAATTTGCGATTCGCATCATATATAAAAGTGAACCAGCCGAAGAAAAGTTTTTGGCTTGGAAAATATATTCTATTGTTACCGACCACTTCCGTCCCAATCCCACCCGATTGCGCGATTGGATTTCCTCACCCAAATCTACAGGTTACGAAGCCTTACACATTACCGTAATGGGTCCAAAAGGCAAATGGGTAGAGGTGCAAATACGCAGCGAACGTATGCACGAAATCGCCGAAAAAGGTTATGCAGCCCATTTTAAGTATAAACACGGCGACCAAAAAGAAGAAGGCATCGAAATGTGGCTTAATAGGTTGCAAGAAATCTTTGAAAACAGCGAGGCAAATGCGGTGGACTTTGTAGAAGACTTTAAACTCAACTTGTATTCCAAAGAAATTTTCGTCTTTACCCCTAATGGCGAGATAAAATCCCTCCCGAAAGGCGCAACACCCTTAGATTTTGCTTTTTATATCCATACAGGAGTGGGCTTAAAAACGCGGGGAGCTAAAGTAAACAATAAATTAGTACCCTTAAACTATGTGTTAAAGAGTGGTGAAACGGTGGAAATCATCACTGCCGAAAATGTAAAACCTACTAAAAACTGGCTCAACTATGCCACCACAGCCAAAGCTCGTAGTAAGATAAAAAATGCTTTAAAAGAAGAGACAAAAACCGTTGCCGCCGAAGGGAAAGAGATTCTAGTACGAAAATTAAAACAATTGAAGATTACTCTCAACGAAGAAGTGATGAATGAGATGGTGAGTTACTTCAAAACAAAGACGAGCTTAGATATTTACTATCAAGCAGGCACGGGAGAAATCAGCAACCAAATGTTGAAAGACTTTGTATCGCATCGCACGTCTTTCTTTGGCTTATTCAAAAATAAAGCAGTAAAAAAACCTACCGACGAACCCATTTATTCGCCCAACGTTCACTATGATAGCATTGTGTTTGGCAAAGAAGAAGAATCGTTAGACTATACTTTTTCAAAATGTTGCAATCCTATCCCTGGTGATCCCATTTTTGGGTTCGTTACTATCAACGAAGGGGTGAAGGTACACAAAAAAACTTGCCCGAATGCTATTTCGATGCAATCGAATTACGCTTATCGTATCATTCAAGCCAAATGGGTAAAATCTGATGAAAGAGATTTCAAAGTGAGTCTTAAAATTAGTGGTATTGACCGCGATGGGCTCATCAGCGATATCTCAAAAGTGATTTTGGATAGCAAATTTGTAAAACTTACCAACATTAATATTGATACCGAAGGCAATGTATTCAGCGGGAAAGTCTCTATTTCTATCAACAATAATGCTACTTTAAAGAAATTGATGCAAGATATTAAGAACATTAAAGGAGTAGATAAAGTAAACAGACTCTAATATGCGAAAATTAGCAAATAGTGAGCTCAATAGGTTGGATATTGAGCAATTTAAGAAGGCAGAAAAGACACCTTTAATAGTAATTTTGGATAATGTGAGAAGTTTGAACAATATAGGTTCTGTTTTTCGCACTTGCGATGCTTTTTTAATTGAAAAGATATACCTCTGTGGGATTACCGCTACTCCCCCAAACAAAGAGATTCATAAAACAGCTTTGGGTGCGACTGATAGTGTGGCGTGGGAATATGTAGAAAACACACTTTCGGCAGTAGAAAAGCTAAAAGAGCAAGGTGTTTATATTATTAGCATTGAGCAAGCTGAAAATTCCACAAAGCTGAATGATTTTCAGCCTAACAGAAAGCAAAAATATGCTATTATCTTTGGCAACGAGGTAAAAGGAGTGGAACAAGAAGTGGTTTCAGCTTCTGATGAGGTGATAGAAATCCCACAGTATGGTACTAAACATTCTCTGAATATTTCGGTAAGTGCAGGAATTGCTATTTGGGAGTTAGCAATGAAGCTCAGGAAGCATATAATGTTATAAAAATAGAAATGATAAACAAAAAGCCTGATAACAATATGTTATCAGGCTTTTTTTGTAGAGCGGGAGACGAGGTTCGAACTCGCGACATTCAGCTTGGAAGGCTGACGCTCTACCAACTGAG
>ERZ773054.204-NODE-204-length-47820-cov-4.608688_pt1 | contig 47820 bp, 40 predicted proteins | sample MGYA00580630_ERZ773054 | MGnify/ENA primary metagenome ERZ773054 (study PRJEB29015, sample SAMEA2737994) | human oral metagenome | biome: human oral; feature: human-associated habitat; material: dental | place: China | collected 2115 ... | reverse complement strand
GCGTGCAACTTGTTGCACGAAATCATGAATGCCCGAAAGAGTTAAATAACGTTCCATGCGTTATTTGGTCGTGCATCAAGATGCACGCTACGAGGGGTAAATAATCCTCCTATAATGTTGAATTTCGGTTGTCAGCCTTATTCATTATATCGCGAGGATTTTTCTGTTCATCGCTTAAGCTATTTGGCTCCATATATGTTGCGTATGGTTTTTATAGCCAGACTTTGGCTGGCTATAATAAAAAGGCTACTTTTCATGAAGTAGCCTTGTTTATGTCGATTAACTGATAAAACGTGATACAAAAAAAGCTATATTTCTAATGAAATATAGCTTTTTATAACCGACTATTTTAGATATTAAATTAAGATTTGAGCCGGTGCAGCATAACCTTGTGGAACTTGTTGTTTGTCTTCAAAGGTAACAAACTCCCACGCTTCTTGATTATCCAATACCGCTCTTAATAATTTATTATTCAAACCATGACCTGATTTGTAGGCTTTGAAATCACCGATGATGTTATAACCACACATATACAAATCACCGATCGCATCTAACATTTTGTGACGTACCAATTCATCTTTAAAACGTAAACCGTCTTCATTCAAAATGCGGTAATCATCAAGCACAATGGCATTATCCAAGCTACCGCCTAAAGCTAAGCCTTGGGATTGAAGGTATTCAATATCCTTCATAAAACCAAAGGTTCTGGCACGACTAATTTGTTGTACAAAAGCCTGTGCAGAAAAATCCAACACATAATTACGTACATTTTTGCTAATTGCCGGGTGATTAAAATCAATCGTAAAATCTAAACGGAAACCGTTATAAGGGGAGAACTCAGCCCATTTATCACCATCTTCTACGCGTACTTTTTGTTTAATACGAATAAACTTCTTCGGTGCATTTTGTTCTTCAATGCCTGCATCAAGTAATAAATAAATAAATGGACTTGCACTACCATCCATAATTGGAATTTCCGGTGCATCTACTTCAACAATCACATTATCAATACCTAATCCAGCCAATGCGGCATTAAGATGTTCAACCGTTGAAATACGCACACCTTGTTCATTCACTAAGCAAGTACAAAGCATTGTATCACGCACTGAATTTGCGTTAGCCGGGAATGTCACCGGAGGATTCAAATCAGTACGGCAATAGACCACCCCAGTATTCGGCATTGCCGGGCGCAAAATCAAAGTAACTTTGTTACCGCTATGCAAGCCAACACCGGTGACTTTAATGCTTTGTTTTAAGGTTCTTTGCTTAATCATAATACTCTCTATTTATCATTATTACGCATAAAATCACGTACATTAAACAGTGAATCGACATTAGCAGGAATAGGTTTATCTTCCGGCTTTTGTTGACCACGTTCAGATACGTTATCTTGTGTTATCTGACCATAATTTGGCGCCCGAGTTCCCAAACTACCAAAGGCTGTACTAATCGGTTGAAGACCCGGTTGAGTATTTCCCTGTACTGTCTGAGGACGAGCAGGAATTTGAATTTCCGGCGTTTCAGGCTCGCCGATACCGGTCGCAACAATAGTTACACGAATTTCATCAACCATATCCGGCACTAATGTCGTACCGATAACCACTGTTGCCTCTTCCGACGCAAATCCTCTCACGGTCTCACCTACAGCGTTGAATTCAGATAATCCCAAATCCATACCACAAGTAATATTAACTAAAACACCTTTCGCACCGGATAAATCCACACGTTCTAATAGATCGCTTTTCACGGCAATTTTTGCGGCTTCTTCAGCTCTCCCCTCTCCTTGTGGACCTTGTGCTGCACCAAAGCCAATCATTGCTTGTCCCATTTCTGACATCACGGTACGCACGTCAGCGAAGTCCACGTTAATCAACCCTGGAGAGGTGATCATATCGGAAATACCGGTCACAGAATTATTCAACACATCATTTGCGGCGGAAAATGCTTGTATCAATGTGGCATTTTTTGGCATAGCCTTCGTTAATTGCTCATTAGGGATGATAATAAGAGAATCCACATACTTTGATAACTCTTTAATTCCCATTTCAGCAAACATCATCCGTTTCTTACCTTCGAATACAAACGGCTTCGTCACCACAGCGACGGTAAGAACACCTAATTCTTTTGCAATTTGAGCCACGATCGGTGCTGCACCGGTACCTGTACCACCACCCATACCGGCAGCGATAAATACCATATCCGCACCTTCTAACATTTTACGAATGGCATCTTGATCATCTTCCGCTGCTTTACGACCGACATTTGGGTTTGCACCGGCACCTAATCCTTTCGTTGTATTCGCGCCGATTTGAACGGTTTGTTGGGCTTGACTCTTACGAAGCGCTTGAGCATCTGTATTCACAGAATAGAATTCAATCTTACCATGCTCATCGGTGTTAAATAGAGCATCGTCAGTAATCATATTACCGGCATTTTTTTGCTGCATATTTGCAACCATATGATTAATCGCGTTACCGCCGCCACCACCAACACCGACGACTTTAATCAACGCACCACTCATTTCACCAAGATCGTAATCTACCGGCTCAAACATAATTACCTATTCTCCGTTAGTGCCGACAAATTATCGGCGTATTAAACCCAAATCGTTCATATTGTAGATGAAAAATCAAAATTCTCAAAATTCCGACCGCACTTTATTAAAAATTTTTTTCATGATATTGCCACAAGCACTTAAAAATCCGCTATCGGTATGTTCCTCATTGATTGGACCTTCATCTTCATTACTATGTCCATATTGCAATAATCCAATGACTGTTGCATATTGTGGTTTATTGACGTAATCCGTAAGACCGGTAATATTTAACGGGCTACCAATACGCACTTGAGCGTGAGTACCGAATACCTCGGCGGCACATTCTTTTAAGTCTTCAATTTGTGCGCCACCACCGGTGATGACAATGCCGGCAATAAGCTCACATTTCATATTTTTAGAATCTAAGTCCGCTTTTAAATAAAGAAGTTCATTTTTAACTAAACCTAATAATTCTTTATAGCGGGCAGATGTCACCATCGAAAGTTGTTCGCGAGTCAATGTGCGCGGACCACGCCCACCAATGCTAGAGACCTCAATTTTTTTATCCGCATGATGTTTCGGTGGACAGAATGCACTACCATGATTCACTTTAATGCTTTCAGCCTCCATTCTTGAGGTCGCACAAGCATAAGCAATATCATCGGTCACACGATTACCGGCGTAAGGAATCACCTTACTAAAGCGTAATGCCCCGTTAATATACACCATAATATCCATGGTGCCGGCACCGAAATCAATTAAGCAGACGCCCAAATCTTTTTCATCTTCAGTCAATACAGAATAACTTGAAGCCAAACCGGAAAAGACAATTTTCTCCACTTTTAATTTGCAACGTTCTACCGCTTTTTTCAGATTGTTTAGCCAATCCTGATGACAAGCAATTAAATGGGTCTGTGCTTTTAAGCGCACACCTTGCAAACCCAATGGATTTTTAATATTCATTTGCTTATCAACGGCAAATTCTTGTGGAATAATGTGCAACAAAGACAACCCTTCCGGCATTTTCACCGAACTGGCTGTGTGAATCGCAGAATCAATTTCATCTTGTGTGACTTCGCCTTCGGCAATCGGCACAAAGCCATTTTCATTTAGACTTTGAATATGTTCACCGGTAATGGCTAGCGTTACGCTCATAATACGACAGTCAGCCACCGATTCAGCCGCTTCAATGGCGCGTTGAATTGAAGTCACTACTGCATTGAGATCCGTAATGCTTCCTTTATCAATTCCTTTAGAAGGGCAACTGCCGACACCAAGCACGTTTACCACGCCATCAGGCAATACCTCACCCACCACGGCAACCACTTTTGATGTACCGACTTCCAATCCTACAATAGTCTTTGATTCCACAATTTTAGACATTTTTTAACTTCACTATTAATATTTAATTAGCATCCACCATGCCTACCGAAGCACCGGAGGCGTAACGTAAATCAACGTAAGATAATCGCTTATTTTCAGGAATTTCAATCTGTGGATAAATCGTAACGAAACGCTCGAGTTTGTTTTTCCAGTCGCCTCGCCCAAGTTTCAGTACCACATCATTATCTAATACGACTTTCCATGCACCACGCGCATCAATGGCAACCGCTTTTAAAGTTAAGCCTTTTTGTTTCAAATCAGCATAAATTCTATTCCAGGCATCAAGCACTTTTTCACTTTGGAAATCCGGACCGGCTAGACGCGGGAGATGCGTATCTTTGAGTTTATTCATGGGCAGCTGGAAAACGACGCCATCATCAGAGAGAAAATCGCTTTCGTTCCAAATCGCAACAGGCTTATACTCTGTCACCCAAATGCTTAACTTATTCGGCCACATTTTTCGCACAACCGCCCCTTTTACCCAAGGCATTGTTTCAATTTGCTCACGAATAATGTCGGCATCCTGACCGAAAAAGCCTTTTAACCCACCCATTTTCAATAAAACATCACGCACATCCGCATCCGTCGTAAAGGTTGGTGTACCGACTAATGCAAATGCACTGATAGGCTTACTATCTAATTTTTCTAGAAAACTTTGCCAATTTGAATAAGAATAGAACGCGATGCCAACGCATAATAGCACAAGTAATAATTTAATTTGCACAAAAACTTTTGATTTTGGCTCACCATATCTTATATTTTGTGTGGTTTTGCGTTTTAGTAAATTCATTCCGCACTCAACTCTAAAATTTTCTCAACCAACTGTTCAAAAGAATACCCGACCGTTGCAGCTGATTTTGGGAACAAACTGTGACTCGTCATACCAGGATTCGTGTTCACCTCTACCAGACGGAACTTTCCTTCCGCATCTGCCATCACATCAATACGACTCCAACCACGACATCCCACCACATCATAGGCCTGTTTTACTAAATGGCGAAGCTCCTGCTCACGCTCATTGCTTAACCCTGCCGGACAAAAATATTGCGTATTATCAGAAATGTATTTCGCATCATAATCATAGAACTCACCTTCCGGCACGATTTTAATGGAAGGTAACACTTCGTTATTCAGTACCGGCACAGTAAATTCATCACCGGCAAGCCATTCTTCAATCAGTACGGTGCGATCAAATTTAAGCGCAAAATCCACCGCACTTTCTAACTCTTCAATCGCTTTCACTTTGGTTAACCCTACGCTGGAGCCTTCCAAAGAGGGTTTTACCATCAACGGCAAGCCTAATTTTTTGACCACTGACTCAGGGTTTAAGGTTGCTCGATTTTCCACTGTCACGATTTCCATCTCAGCGACAGGCAGACCAAAGGCTTTCCATAACATTTTCGTGCGCATTTTATCCATGGTCAGCGCAGACGCCATCACACCACAACCGGTGTAAGGAATACCGATTTGCTCCAACAACCCTTGCATCGTGCCGTCTTCACCACCGCGACCATGTAAAATATTAAACACACGATCAAAGCCTTGTTCTTTTAACGTCGCCACCGGAAATTCTTTCGGATCAATCGGGTGAGCATCATACCCTTGTTTACGCAACGCGTTTAATACGGCAGTTCCTGAATTTAAAGACACCTCACGTTCGGCTGAGGTTCCGCCCAATAATACGGCAATTTTTTCTTGTTTTAAGGTTTTACTCATCTCGCTATCCACTTATTCTTTTGTCCAACATTCGACTAACTGGCGTGAAAGCTTACTCACGCTGCCGGCGCCTTGCGCCAAAATTAAATCGCCATCTTGAATAATTTGATCAAGCACGTCTCCTAATTGTGTCGTATCAGACACCAAAATCGGATCCACTTTGCCAAGATTGCGAATAGAACGACATAATGCTTTACTATCTGCCCCCACAATCGGTGCCTCGCCGGCGGGATACACATCCAACATAATCAAGGCATCGACCTGAGATAAGACTTGCACAAAATCATCAAATAAATCTCGGGTGCGGGAATAACGGTGCGGTTGAAAAATCATCACAATCCGTTTATTCTCCCAGCCTTGGCGTGCAGCTTGAATGGTGACGCCGACTTCTGTCGGATGATGACCATAATCGTCCACCAGCATCACTTTACCGTTCGGACGAATAAATTGCCCTAACTGATCGAAACGGCGACCAGCCCCTTGGAAATCAGCTAATGCGGCTAAAATTGCTTCATTTTTGATGCCTTCCTCTTTAGCTACCGCCAACGCAGCCGTTGCATTTAAGGCATTATGACGCCCCGGCACATTCAGCAAGACATCAATCCGTTCACCGCTCGGACAAATCACGGTGTAATGTCCCTGGAAACCGGTTTGTTGATAATCTTCAATACGATAATCGGCATTCTCACTGAAACCGTAAGTAATCACCTGACGCCCAACTTGTGGCAACAAGCTCATTAAATCGGCATCATCGGCACATAACACGGCTAGCCCATAAAATGGCAAATTATGTAAGAAATTCACATAGGTTTGCTTCATTTCATCAAAATCACCGTGATAGGTATCCATATGATCCGGCTCAATATTGGTCACGATAGAAATCATCGGTTGCAAATGCAAGAAAGAGGCATCACTTTCGTCGGCCTCGGCAATCAAATAACGGCTACGCCCTAAATGCGCATTCGTCCCGGCAGATTTCACCAAACCGCCATTCACAAAAGTCGGATCCAAACCTGCTTCCGCATAAATCATAGAGACCATCGCAGTGGTCGTTGTTTTACCGTGCGTACCTGCCACGGCAATGCCATGACGAAAACGCATTAATTCCGCCAACATTTGCGCACGTTGAATCACCGGAATGCGCGCTTCTTTTGCCGCAACCACTTCAGGGTTATCATCACGAATCGCAGAAGAAATCACCACCACACTGGCACCGGTAATATTTTCTGCTTTATGCCCAATAAACACTTTGGCGCCGGCACAAGCTAAACGCTGAGTCACCGCACTTTCCGCAATATCCGAACCGGAAATATGATATCCCTCATTCAATAAAATTTCGGCAATACCACACATCCCCGCGCCACCGATACCGATAAAATGAATTTGCTTCACTCGGCGCATTTCAGGAATGATGTCTCTAATCTGTTGATGATAGTTATCCATAAATCTGTCCTTTTTACCCGATCGCTCAAAACAGTTGAAAAAACGACCGCACTTTTAATTTAATTTGCCACGTCTTCAATCACGTCAGCGACCCGCTTAGCCGCTAACGGTGTTGCTTTACTTTTTGCCTTTAACGCCATGGCTAATAATGTTTCACGATCTGCCAGCAACGGAGTTAATGCATTCAACAGACGCTCTTCGGTAAATTCCGGTTGCTCAATGATCAGCGCAGCCCCCGCATCCGCTAAATATTTGGCATTCAAAAATTGCTGACGGTCTTTATGTTGGAAAGGCACGAAAATAGCCGGTACACCGACTGCCGCCAATTCGCACACCGTCAATGCGCCAGAACGACAAATCACAATGTCCGCCCAGGCATAAGCTTCTGCCATATCATCGATAAATTCAGTCGCCACGCCATTTTGATTTGCCTGATAGATTTCCTCAATGCCGGCTAAATTGCCCTTGCCTACTTGGTGACGCACATAAATCTCCAAACCTTGGGCGCTGAGTTTCTCTGCGACTTTTGGCACAGTTTGATTTAACACGCGCGCCCCTTGGCTACCGCCGACAACTAAAATACGCAAGGTTTTATCACGGGCAGCAAAACGTGTTTCCGGCGATTCGGTTTGGAATAAATCACGACGTACCGGATTTCCCACCACTTCAGCATGAGGAAACGCATTTGGGAAGGCTTGCAATACTCGAGCAGCAATTTTGGATAACCAATTATTGGTTAACCCCGCAATGGCATTTTGTTCATGCAATACCACCGGTACGCCGCAAAGTTTTGCCGCGATACCCCCCGGGCCCGAAACATAGCCCCCCATGCCTAATACCGCATTGGGTTGGTATTGTTGAATAATCTTACGCGCCTGACACACCGCGCGCAAAATCGCAAAAGGCGCCAATAATAAACTCTTGATGCCCTTGCCGCGTAAACCTGAAATTCGGATAAATTCAATGGGAATGCCATGTTTTGGTACTAATTGGGCTTCCATTCGATCTTTGGTGCCCAGCCAGCGAATTTCCCAACCTTGCTGCTGTAATTCTTGTGCAACGGCAATGGCAGGAAAAACATGTCCGCCTGTTCCACCTGCCATGACTAATAATTTCTTACCCATCTCTTTTCTCTAAAAATATTTAAAAAAACGACCGCACTTTTGGGCCTAGTCATCTCGCAATCTTGCTTGACCACCACGCATGAGGCGATTTTCGTGATCAATGCGCAGGAGCATACCAATAGTCACCGACATAATGATAATACTGGAGCCCCCGTAACTGACGAGTGGAAAGGTAAGCCCTTTGGTCGGTAACATCCCCAGCGCCATCCCTAAATTCACAAAACCTTGGAAGAAAATCCAAAAACTGATCCCGAAAGCTAAAAAGCCTTTAAAACGCTGTTCTAGAATTAATGACTCACGCCCAATTTTCATGGCGCGGAAGACTAATAAGCCAAGTAGCGTAATAATGATAAAAATCCCAAAAAAGCCGAACTCTTCGCCCACAATCGCCATGACGAAGTCAGTGTGCGCTTCCGGCAAATATTCCAGTTTCAATACGGAATTGCCTAACCCTTCGCCGAAAAAGCCACCACGACCGAATGCCATTAACGAGTTAGATAATTGAAAACCGGTACCGTAAGGGTCTTTGAAAGGATCCATAAAGCCGGTAATCCGTTTTAGACGGTATGCGGATGTCAGCACCAACCACACAAACAGCAACAAGCCCACGCCAATTAACCCGATAAACTGCCAAAAGTTGGCACCTACGATAAATAATAGGCCAAAGGTGATAATAAATAAGACAACGGCACTGCCCAAGTCTGGTTGTACTAAAAGGAAACAGCCCATCACGCCCATCACGATAAAAGGCTTGAACGCACTTAATTTGCGACTCCGCACTTCATCATAACGTCGGGTAAAATAACTGGCGAGGAAACAGGTTAAGGCTAACTTAGCAAATTCCGCCGGTTGGAAATTAAATAAAACCATCGGGATCCAACGGCGTGCGCCATTCACTTCCCGTCCGATCCCAGGAATCATCACGAGAAAAAGCAACACCAAAGCCACGCCAAAGAGTTTAACATGCCATTTTTCCCACTTTTCCATGGGAATTTGTAGCGCAAAATAACAGGTCACACAGGAAAGGATAATGTAAAGCACATCGCGCTTGGCAAAATAGAACGCATCACTATACAAACGGGTCCCCACCGGAATAGAGGCTGAGGATACTGCTAATAACCCAATTAATAGCAAGATTAAATACAACCAAAGCAACGTGCGGTCGTACAACGAACTGCTTGGCGTTACGGTGGTTGCTTGCACGCTACGCGCTTTAAACTGATCCCAAAATCCCATGTATTTTCCTCATCTGTCCTAACTTAGTGATGAGCTTAACTGTGCCAATCGCGTGAACTCTTCACCGCGTGCTTCAAAACACGGAAATTGATCCAAACTGGCACACGCCGGGGATAACAACACCATGTCGCCTGCTTGTAATTGCGGACGGATTGCCGCAATGGCTTGTTCCATGGTGTCGAATAAGCGACTTTGTGAGGTAAGATCCGCTAACGCTTTGCCATCACGGCCAAAGCAATAACAATAAATATGCGGCTGATTAATTAAGGTTGCCAGAGCTGAAAAATCCGCGCCTTTGCCATCGCCACCTAACAATAAATAGAGTTTCCCGGCGACCTGTAAACCGGTTAATGCAGCAACCGTACTACCGACATTGGTTGCTTTTGAATCATTGATCCAACGCACGCCGTGTGCCATATGCGCCACTTGGAAACGATGTTCCAAGCCACCGAACTCGCGAAGTGCGGTCTGAATTCCCAACAAATTAATGCCGGCAGCTTGCGCCAAGGCAATCGCAGCCAAGGCATTCATGTAATTATGGCGACCGGTTAATTTCATTTCATCACAAGCTAAAATCACCTCATCATGCGCCATTAAATAGGTTTTCCGGTTTTCGTTTTTCAGCCAATAATCCGCATGATGTTCCGCAAAACTCACTTGTTTTTCCGGGTGTTGAGTGGTTGGCAGGGTAAGCGGGTCTTCTCCGTTTACAACCGCCGTTTGGCAATTGTCGTAGATTTTTAATTTCGCATGGCGATAATCCTGTAAATCCACGTAACGATTCATATGATCTTCGGTGACGTTCAACACCGTTGCCGCCACGGTTTTTAGCGAATAGGTGGTTTCTAACTGGAAGCTGGAAAGCTCCAAAACGTAAATATCATGCGATTGATTTAAGAGAGAAAGCGCAGGAATGCCAATATTACCGCCCATGCCAACGCTCAAACCGGCGGCTTTTGCCATTTCTGCAACCAATGTGGTCACGGTGCTTTTGCCGTTGGAACCGGTAATAGCCACAATCGGTTTATCCGCTTCTCGACAGAACAGCTCAATATCGCCGACGACTTCGACACCGGCATGAAGTGCGGTCTGAATTTCAGGTGTTTTTACTGCGAGGCCCGGGCTAATCACGATCAAATCGCTTTCTAAGAGCCATTGCTGGTTTAAACTGCCGGTGTGCAGAGGAATGGTTTTATCAAGTTGATCTACCCCTGCCGGTGCGTTGCGCGTATCCATGACACGAACTTCCGCGTGCTTAGCGCGCAGAAAATCAACACAGGACAACCCTGTTTTGCCCAGTCCGATAACAGTGACTTTTTTATCTTGATATTGCATGAAATTCTCTCTCAAAAATGACCGCGCTTTTAGGTATGATTAACGTAGTTTTAAGGTCACTAAACCAATTAATACCAGCATTAAGGAAATGATCCAGAAGCGCACAATAACACGTGGCTCCGGCCAGCCTTTTTTCTCGAAATGATGATGAATCGGTGCCATCAGGAAAATGCGTTGTTTGTTACGCAATTTGTAGGAACCCACTTGTAAAATCACGGACAGCGTTTCCATGACGAACACGCCACCCATGATCAGTAATAGAAATTCTTGGCGCACCAATACAGCAATCACACCTAACGCGCCGCCCAACGCTAATGAGCCGACATCGCCCATAAACACTTGCGCAGGGTAAGTATTAAACCACAAGAAGCCAAGACCGGCACCCACAATGGCAGTACAGAATACCACTAACTCAGCACTAAATTTAATGTACGGAATGTGTAAATATTCAGCGAAGTTAATGTTCCCGGTTGCCCATGCCACCAATGCAAATGCACCGGCGACCATGATGGTCGGCACAATCGCCAAACCATCTAACCCATCCGTTAAGTTCACGGCATTACTGGAACCGACAATCACAAAATAAGCTAATACAATATAGAAAATGCCTAGCTGAGGCATCACCGTTTTAAAGAACGGCACGACAAGGCGTGTCGCATCGGTATCTTGCCCCATGGCATACATACCAAACACAGCCACCAATGCCACCACAGACAGCCAAAAATATTTCCAACGCGCCACTAATCCGTCTGTGCTTTTACGGGTAATTTTGCGGTAATCGTCCACGAAGCCGACAGCGCCGTAACCGAATAAAACGAACAAGCTAAACCAAACATAGGGGTTTCTTAAATCCGCCCATAATAATGTACTTACACCGATGGCGAAAAGAATCATGACACCGCCCATGGTCGGCGTCCCTTTTTTGGCAAAGTGACTTTCAGGGCCGTCATCGCGTACGACTTGGCCAAACTTCAATAATTGCAAGCGACGAATAACCTTCGGGCCGATCCATAAGGACAATAAAAGTGCCGTGAGCAACGCTAAAATAGCACGCACGGTAATATAGGAAATGACATGGAAATCAGAATTGTATTTGGTGAGAAACTCAGCAATCCAAACTAACATAAAAAATTACCCTTTAATAAATCGATCACGTCTTCCATTTTCATACTGCGTGATCCCTTCACCAAAACAACGACTTTTTGTTGTGTTAATTGTTGTTTAATAATTGGTGTTAAATAAGCGACAAGTTCTGTTTTATTAGTAAAATGGCGTCCAAAATTGACCGCACTTATCACGGAGCTGGAACGTCCAAAAGAAATCACCAAATCCAATTTGGCTGCTTGGGCAAACTCGCCCACTTCCTGATGACAAAGCGGTGTATTATCGCCTAATTCTGCCATATCACCAACAACAAAGACGCGAAAAGCGGGATATTTTTGCAACACGGAAATCGCCGATTTCATGGAACCTACGTTCGCATTATAGCTATCATCGAGGAGCAAAAGATTTTCACAAGGGACAATCGGGAACAAACGCCCTTTTACCAAGGAGGGCGTTTCCAACCCTTTTTTGACCTGCGCTAACGTCGCACCCACATTCATTGTCAGCGCTGTTGCGGCTAAAGCATTTGATACGTTGTGCTCACCTAAATAGGGGGAATCAATCTGCACATTGCCTTGTGGCGTGTGCAATACGAAAGACGCCCCTTGTTCGGAAAATACGATGTTTTCGGCATAATAATCGGCTTTCGGATCATCGTAAGCAAAATATTGCACCGAATGATCACCAATCTCTGCCTGCCATTTTTGTGAATAGTTATGTGCCTTATTAATAATAGCGACGCCATGCTGGGTTAATCCGCGGAAAATTTCACCTTTCGCTGTTGCAACGCCGTCAAGGGAACCAAAACCTTCCAAATGGGCTGCCATGACATTATTGACTAACGCCACATCGGGCTGCGCCAAGGCGGTGGTATAGGCAATTTCGCCAATATGATTGGCGCCAAGTTCAATCACTGCAAATTTATGTTTTTCGGTTAAACGTAATAACGTTAGCGGAACACCAATGTCGTTATTAAAATTGCCTTGGGTAAATAAAACGTCGTCAAAATCCACCGCACTTTGTTGCAAGATAGAGGCCGTCATTTCTTTTACCGTAGTTTTGCCCGAAGACCCCGTCATCGCCACCACTTTCGGATTGATTTTCTCACGCAACCATTTGGCAAGCTGCCCTAAGGCAAGACGGCTGTCTTTCACAATTAATTGGGCAATATTGCCCTCTGTCGGATGTTCAACCACGGCGGCAACACAACCTTGTTCAGCCGCTTTCATAACGTAGTCATGTGCATCAAAATTTTCGCCTTTCAACGCAAAAAACAACCCATTGTTGACGGCTTTACGGCTGTCTGTACTCACATTTTCGACAGTCACGTTGCCATCACCGATAAGTTGTGCCTCTAAAATGGAGGCGATTTGAGAGAGAGATAATGTAATCATAGTTTTTGTTACTGAGATAAATAATGACGGGCAACTTTCTGATCGGAAAAATGATGCTTCGTTTTACCAATAATTTGATAGTCTTCATGCCCTTTGCCGGCAATTAAAATAACGTCATTTTCCACCGCACTTTGAATCGCAGTGGCAATGGCCTCTTCACGTTGGTGTACCACTTGCACGGCTTGCGGATGAATAAACCCTTTTAAAATATCCGCCATGATTTGGGTGTGATCTTCTGTACGTGGATTATCATCCGTAGCAATGACCTTATCTGCCAACTGTTCGGCAATTTTCGCCATAAGTGGACGTTTACCACTATCGCGATCACCACCGCAGCCGAAAATACACCAAAGTTTACCCTGGCAATGTAACCGTGCTGCCTGTAACGCTTTTTCCAATGCGTCCGGTGTATGTGCGTAATCTACAATAACGGTCGGTTTATGCGGAGCGTGCAGCACTTCCATCCGACCACAGACACCGGTTAATTTATGTGCGCTACGAACAAGTTCGGCTAAGTCATAACCAAGCGCCAACAAGGTTGCCATGACCAACAATAAATTACTGACGTTAAATGCGCCGATAAGCGCGCTTTGTAATTCACCGTTGCCCCAAGAGGATTCAAATTGAATACTGGCGCCTTTGTGATTAAAGGAGACATTTACCGCTTTCAACCATTTGGCTTGTTGTGGAACAAAATCTGCCTTGCTACTGACCGCAACCGCCTCCGGCATCTCACTTAACCATGCTGCACCAACGGGATCATCCGCATCAATAATCTGATGACGACTATCCAATTCGCTGAATAAACGTTTTTTCGCCGCAGCATAATTTTCCATCGTATGGTGATAATCCAAATGATCACGGCTTAAATTGGTGAACACCGCCGCACTGAAATGTACGGCCTCTACACGATGTTGTACTAAACCATGCGACGACACTTCAATCGCCGCAAAATCTGCGCCTTGTGCGACAAACTCCGCCAGCGAGGCTTGAATTTCCACCGCAGACCCTGTGGTATTTGTCGCTTCTTTGACTCGGCCGAATAACCCGTTACCTATGGTGCCCATCACGGCGCTGGTATGCCCTAGAATCTGTGTCCACTGTGCCAATAATTGCGCGGTTGTCGTTTTGCCGTTGGTGCCGGTAACCCCAACCAAGGTTAAACGCTTGGAAGGCTGCCCATAAAACACATCCGCAAGATGTGATAGATGTTCGCTTAAGCGGTAAAACGCAATCAGCGGAACCTGTTGTTCGTAGCGCACCTGAAGATGTTGCGCCTCAGAATCAGCCTCAAAAATGACCGCACTTGCGCCATTTTGCAACGCTTGCGGAATATATTGACGACCGTCGGTTTGATGTCCTTTAATTGCAACAAAAAGACAGCCGGCCCTTGCAGTTCGACTGTCTAATGTCATTTCGGTGAGATTCACATTTTCTGCGATGTGAATCCCGAGAAGATGAGTTAATCGATACATAATGTTTTCTCAATGAATGAGTGAAAAACGCTTTATTTACGCACCGCACTTTATGTTGAATTTAGTCAAATTTAATTGATTTCACTTGATTTTTTATTATTCAAACGAACAGTGCGTTTTGTTGTTTTATCCGTTTCAACACCATCCGGCGGTACATTGTTGCTACGCAACGCATAGCTCATGATACTGGAAAATACCGGTGCGGAAATTGCACCACCATAGTACTGTCCTGCTTTCGGATCATTAATCAGCACTACCAAAGCATAACGTGGATCGGTAATTGGTGCGATACCTGCGGTATAAGCCACATATTTATCTACATAGCGACCATTTTCCAATTTCTTCGCCGTACCGGTTTTAATACCAACACGATAGCCTTCGACCATCGCACGACCATTTTTAATCGCGACTTTTTCCATCATGTTGACGACTTCGCGTGTGATTTTTTCAGAGAACACACGTTGTCCCACGACCGGTGGATCCACTTTAGTAATAGAAAGCGGGCGATAAATACCAAAGCTACCTAACGTGACATAAGCACGAGCAATTTGTAATGGCGTTGCATTCAAACCATAACCATAGGCTACGTTAGCACGCTCAATCTCAGACCAGCGAGCGCGATTGGCATTCAATAAACCGGATTGTTCGCCAATCAAACCTAAATCTGTCGGTTTGCCTAAACCGGCATTTTGATAGGTTTCCATTAAAGCACTCGGCGGCATACGTAACGCTAAACGGCTCACACCGCGGTTACTGGAGTTTTCTAAAATGCCATCTAAACTTAACTGATCACGCGGCGCCACGTCTTTAACTTCATGGCCGTTCAAGATGAGCGGGCCGGTATTAATAATTTCATCACGGCGTACCACACCACGTTGAAGTGCGGTCAAGACCACGAACGGTTTTACAGTAGAGCCCGGCTCAAAGGTATCGGTAATCGCGCGGTTACGCATTAACTCGGATTTTACTCCCACACGATTATTTGGGTTATAAGAAGGGGCATTTGCCATTGCTAAAACTTCACCGGTGCGCACGTCCACCAACACCGCCGTGCCGGATTCCGCTTTATTCTCAGTAACTGCTTTCTTAATTTCACGGTAAACCATGGATTGTAATTTTTCATCAATGCTCAAGGTCACGTCTTGCGCATCATATTTCTTCACATCGGAAATATTTTCAACAATGTTACCGAATCTATCTTTACGATATGTCATGGAACCGGATTTACCTACCAACATGGAATCGAAGCTTTTTTCAATGCCCTCAATACCTGTGCCATCAATATTGGTATAACCAATCAAATGAGCGGTTTCTTCCACGCGAGGATAAAAACGGCGCGCTTCCGATTTCAAAACGATACCGGTAATTTTTAACTCTTTTACATATTGTGCAAGGGTCGGTGAAATTTGACGAGATAAATACACAAAGCGAGATTTCGGATCTTTTTCTATCCGTTTGACCAAATTGCTATAAGAAATCCCCAAGGCTTCTGCCAATTTTTGCCAGCGTTCTTTATCTTTCAGCGCATTTTCATCAAAGATAAATTTCGGATCGGCAACGACAGAATACATCGGCACGCTAACAGACAACAGTTGGCCATTACGATCTAAAATAGAACCACGCACAAACTGAATTTCTTGTTTGCGCAAAGAACGTTTATCCGCTTCATCGATTAATGAATCGGCATTGACGATTTGAACATAGGCAGCCTGGCTAACCAGTGCGATTAATCCCAAAAGAATTAGGCTTAACACCGAAATATAACGGGCTTGTAAAAAGCTTTTTTCATAAACAACCTTCGGTTTATTCGGCTTAACCGCAGAACTGCTATGAGATGTCCCTTTTGTGGCTTTTTTGGGCTTAGGTAACTTAGAGGATTTATTAAACTTCACCATATCTCTCACATTCCATACTATTCAAGAATAACGACTTCTTGCTCTGATGTGGCACGTTGCATACCTAATTGTTTGGCAATAGCTTCTATTCTCGTGTTATCGCTGAGTGTCGCTTCTTCTAATTTTAAATTTAAAAACTCATTTTCAAGCGCTTGATGCTGCAAAACCAATTCCCCTTTTTCCGCCACCAAACCACGGGTTTGATGTGTAATCCAAACCGTCCCAAGGGCGCTGGCGGTAATGGCGAATAACAAGATCAACACGAGTTTATTAGACGTAAATAAGTCTTCAATGATGATCTCTTGCAACGGGTATCTGTCATTATTCTGCAACATCAACTTAATCTCTCTGCAATACGTAACACCGCACTTCTCGCGCGTGGATTTTGGGCAATTTCGTCCTCACTTGGCATAATCGCCTTACCGATCACTTTTAAGCGTTGGTTACGTTGAATCTGATCTTCACGCAAAGGCAGGCCTTTTGGAATCGCCTCGCCTTGGCTTTGTTTCCGCATAAAATGTTTCACCATGCGATCTTCCAATGAATGGAAACTGATAATCGATAAACGCCCACCTGGCGCCAACACGGCTAATGCGGAGGCTAACACTTTTTCCAATTCATCTAACTCGGCATTGATAAAAATGCGGATCGCTTGAAAACTGCGGGTTGCCGGATGTTTATGTTTATCTTTAAATGGCACGGTTTGAGCAATTAATTCAGCAAGCTGCAAGGTACGCGTTAAACATTCACCGCCATTTTGCACCGCACTTTTATTGTAATCGACAATAGCTTTGGCGATTTTCTTTGCAAAACGCTCTTCACCAAAGGTTTTTAACACCCATGCCAAATCCTGTTCTGAAACCTGCTGTAACCACTCAGCCGCAGACAATCCTTGACTGTTATCCATACGCATATCTAACGGCCCGTCTTTCATAAAACTGAAGCCACGCGCGGCATCGTCTAATTGCGGAGAAGACACGCCAAGATCAAGCAAAATGCCGTCAATCTTGCCGACTAAACCTAATTGTTCACAAATCGGTAAAATTTCAGAAAAGGTATTGTGTTCAATGTGAAAACGTGGATCTTGAATTTTTTTGGCTTCTGCGACAGCTTTAGGATCACGATCAATGGCAATTAATTTGCCATTGTCAGCTAACTTGGAGAGGATCAAGCGGGAATGTCCGCCTCGACCGAATGTCCCATCAATGTAAATGCCATTTTCTTTCAATGCCAACCCTTCAACGGTTTCATGTAACAAAACGGTTGAATGTTCAGCTGACGAAAATGTATTTAAAAGGGCCATACATGACTACCAAGGGTACATAAAGTTACAATCTAAAAAGAAGATAGAGCGGCATAATCGCCGCTTATCTTTGCTAGTGCCGCTGTTCCTTGAGTTTGACTCTTATAATGACAGCGTTTTTAATTTTTCCGATAGCGCAAAGGTTTCTGTTGCACCCAGCGCCATATCTTGTTCCACTTGGGCTTGCCATTCAGCTTCGCTCCAAATTTCAAATTTATTCAACTGCCCGACCAACATAATGGACTTTTCCAATTTCGCGTGTTGGCGCAACGGACCGCTGATCAAAATTCGACCGGCACTGTCTAATTCACACTCCGTTGCGTATCCCAACATCACTCGCTGTAGGCTGCGTTGTACGGGATCAAAGTTGGAAAGCTCAAGCAGTTTTTGTTCAATTATCTCCCATTCTTGGAGAGGATAAAGTAATAAACAAGGTTGACGAATATCCACGGTGCAAACCATTTGCCCTTGATTTTGTTCCAAAAGCTCGGCGCGATAGCGGGTCGGGATAGCAAGCCTACCCTTCGCATCTAAATTGACTGCCGACGCTCCACGAAACATGAAATTCACCTTTTATTTTCTTTATCGGTGTTCGGTTTATTTGCTTAGAATTTGGGATTTTGATCCAAAATTCACCACAAAAAAACACTTTTCACCACTTTGAGCTAAGTTTATTATTTGTTTAATTAAGTTGCAAGCGGTTTCATGGCTTCTGTGACCTCTCTCTTCAAATTTTTATACGCTCGTTCGTCTATCTCCGTTCTTACCCGATTTTATCCATCGGAACGCATGACAGCATGGCGTTAAAGGTATATTGTTATGAGGTATTCAACGTAGCCACAAACGCCCTTTTGCGTTTAACACAGATCAGCGGATAAAAACCACCATCAACACTTTATGTTATGCAAACAGAACATCATTTTCGCATGATAAAAATGCAAATTCTCCGCCGCTTGCATTATGGTATGCAGTTGGCGGAAGAATACTTCAAACACCCTTTTCATTTTCCGCAAATTCATTATGAGTTAAGAGGAATAAAAGCCGGTGTCGCTTATTTACAAAAAAACGCCATCTGTTTTAACCGCACTTTGATGTTGGAAAATCCGGATGAGTTCATTCAGCAGGTCTCCTTACATGAACTCGCTCATCTCGTTGTTTACCAACATTTCGGTCATGTTCAGCCGCACGGCAAAGAATGGCGATTTGTCATGAAGGAGATTTTTCATTTACCGGCCGATACCTGCCATCAGTTTGATCTCTCTTCCGTCCAAGGCAAAACCTTTACTTACCGCTGCGCCTGCCAAACACACCAATTAACCATTCGCCGACATAATAAAATCCAACGTGAAAGTGCGGTCTATTTTTGCCGCAAATGTAAAACACAGCTGAATTTTGTCGGCGACTGATATACCACCCAATCACAATGAATTAACCTATTTAGGGTTGCCATATGTGCCGCTGTCATCCCTCATCTGCACTATGGATTATTTTAAAAATAAGCGTAGAATGCGCTTCCTTTAACCTGATTCAAACACACACGCCCGACGATTTCGCCTCGTCAGCGAGGGTAATAAGTAAAAGATGATTAGCGTTTTTGATATGTTTAAAATCGGTATCGGCCCCTCCAGTTCGCACACGGTTGGCCCGATGAAAGCCGGTAAACAATTTATTGATGATTTGATTGAGCACCACTTGCTGGAAAAGGTCACGCACATTCAAGTGGATGTGTACGGTTCGTTATCCATGACCGGTTTTGGCCACAGCACCGATATTGCGATTATCATGGGATTAGCCGGCTACTTACCTCATAACGTGGATATTGAAGGCATTCCCGGTTTTATTGCCAAGGTAAATAAAACCGCTAAATTGCCTTTAGCTGAGGGCAAACAACTGGCTAACTTCGATCCGGCAACGGATATGATTTTTCATAAAACCTTCTTGCCCTTACACGAAAACGGCATGACCATTACGGCATTGGCCGACACGGCGGTGTTATATAAACAAACGTATTACTCCATTGGCGGCGGTTTTATTGTGGATGAAGCGCATTTTAATCAGCAAGAAGAACATCCCATCGAGGTACCTTATCCTTATGCGAACGCCGCCGATCTGTTACGTCATTGCCAAGAAAGCGGGCTTTCCTTATCCAGTTTAGTGATGAAAAATGAACTGGCGTTACACAGCAAAGCAGAACTGGAAAATCATTTACACCAAGTGTGGCAAACCATGAAAGCTTGTATCCATCGTGGTTTGCATACGGAAGGGGTCTTGCCGGGGCCGTTAAAAGTTGCTCGACGCGCGGCGACCTTATATCGAATGCTAAAAGCGAACAACGAATTATCTAACGATCCGATGCGGGTAATTGACTGGATCAATATGTTTGCGTTAGCCGTCAATGAAGAAAATGCCGCAGGCGGACGCGTTGTTACTGCACCAACAAATGGCGCTTGCGGCATCGTGCCGGCAGTATTGGCTTATTACGAAAAATTTGTCGGCGCATTGACCGATGAAATCGTTGAACGTTATTTATTAACCTGTAGCGTGATCGGATCGTTATATAAAATGAACGCCTCCATTTCCGGCGCGGAAGTCGGCTGTCAAGGCGAAGTGGGGGTCGCTTGCTCCATGGCAGCCGCCGGTTTATCGGAAATCCTCGGCGGCAGCCCGGAACAAGTGTGCATCGCTGCAGAAATTGCTATGGAACACAATCTGGGGCTCACCTGCGATCCGGTCGGCGGACAAGTTCAAGTACCTTGCATTGAGCGCAACGCTATCGCTTCGGTGAAAGCCATTAACGCCAGTCGCATGGCTTTACGCCGTACCACCAGCCCACGCGTGAGTTTGGATAAAGTGATTGAAACCATGTACGAAACCGGGAAAGACATGAACGCAAAATACCGCGAAACCGCCACCGGCGGCTTAGCCATTAAAGTCATCTGTTCATAACAAAAAACGATCGCATCAAGTGCGGTCGTTTTTTCTTGTGTTTTCCCTTTAGTGATTAAGGAGATTTAAATCGCCTCTTTTAACCCCGTTTTTCATTATTTCCGTCGTAAAATTAAAAAACGGCAATCATAGGGATTCTGCTCATCGGCAGGTCGCCATTGTTCAAACTCAATCTCCCATTCGTCATATGCAATCTGTGGGAAAAACGTGTCACCCGCCAATTCCGTTTGAATTTCCGTTAAATATAAACGGTTTGCCAAAGGTAGCGCTTGTTTAAAAAGCTGCCCGCCGCCAAGGATCATCAGTTCTTGAGAATCACCTGCAAAATCGACCGCACTTTCCATACTGTCTTTCCATAGCACACCTTCATGAATAAAGGGTTGGCGAGACAACACGATATTGGTTCGCTTGGGTAATGGGCGACCAATGCTTTCAAAGGTTTTTCGTCCCATAATCACCGGCTTTCCTAAGGTATTTTGGCGAAACCACGCTAAATCTGCCGGCAAATGCCACGGTATTTTGTTCTCTTGCCCGATAACGTGATTTTTTGTCATGCCAACAATGAAACTTAATGTCATAGTGATTTATTCCTCAATTTAATAAGGCGGATACTATAGCATAAATTTATCATTGCCTCTACGGTTATGTTGACAAAAAAAGAATGATTGCTTCGTAAAAATATGCATAAATCTATTGCATAATTATGCATAAAACAATAATATATTTTCATTCCAACGATGATTTGATACAAGAGCAGAAGTCACAATGACAATTAGTGTTAAAAACCTGAATTTTTTCTATGGCGCCAATCAAGCCTTATTCGATATTAATTTAACTGCCGATGACGGCGATGTGGTGGTGCTATTAGGCCCAAGTGGTGCCGGCAAAAGCACCTTAATTCGTACGCTAAATTTGCTGGAAGTGCCACAATCGGGCGAATTGAGCATTGCCAATAATCAATTTGATTTGTCCGCCAATAATGATCCGAAACAAATTCGCCAACTGCGTCGTGATGTCGGCATGGTATTTCAACAGTATCACTTATGGCCGCACATGACCGTGTTGCAAAACCTCATTGAAGCGCCGATGAAAATTCTTGGCACAAGCGAAACGGAAGCCAAACAACAGGCGATGGAATTATTGCAACGTTTACGTTTGGAAGAACACGCGACGCGTTTTCCGCTCCATTTATCTGGCGGTCAACAACAGCGTGTGGCTATTGCTCGGGCATTAATGATGAAACCGCAAGTGCTGTTATTTGATGAACCGACGGCGGCGCTGGATCCGGAAATTACCGCGCAAATCGTCTCCATTATTGAAGAATTGCAACAAACGGGCATTACCCAAGTAATTGTCACCCATGAAGTGAATGTCGCGAAAAAAGTGGCGACCAAAGTCGTGTACATGGAACGAGGCCATATTATCGAAATTGGCGACAACAGTTGCTTTGAGCAACCTAAAACCGAACAGTTTAAACAGTATTTATCACACAACATTTAACCTAGAAGGAGAAACATGATGAAAAAATTACTTTTAACCGCCCTACTCGCCGGCACCGCACTTGCAACCAACGCACAAGAAATCACTTTTGCAATGGAACCAAGCTATCCGCCATTTGAAACCACAAACGAAAAAGGCGAAATCATTGGTTTTGACGTGGATATCGCCAATGCCGTTTGTCAACAAATTCAAGCAACCTGCCACTTTAAAAGCCAAGCATTCGATGCGTTGATTCCAAGTTTAAAAGCCAAACGTTTTGACGCGTCCATTTCCGCCATTGACATTACGGATGCACGTGCAAAACAAGTTGCCTTTTCTCAACCTTACTACGACAGCTCGGCAAGCTATGTTGCACTAACAGGCAAAGGCGATTTAACCAAAGTGAAAAATGTAGGGGTACAAAACGGTACCACCTTCCAACAATATACGGCGGCAGAAACAAAACAATATGACATCAAAGCCTATGCCAGCTTACAAGATGCGGTTTTGGATTTAAAAAACGGACGTATTGACGTGATTTTTGGCGATACAGCCGTGCTTGCCGATATGATCAAAAAAGAACCTGAAATCCAATTTGTCGGTGAGAAAGTGACCAATAAAAAATATTTTGGTAATGGCTTAGGCATTGCCGTCAATAAATCCTCTAAAGAATTATTAGATAACTTAAACAAAGGGTTAGATGCCATCAAAGCCAGTGGCGAATACCAAAAAATCTATGATAAATGGATGACAAAATAATTTATGTTTTATGATTATCTCGCGTTAATTTTTCATGCAGCCCTAATGACCTTAGGGCTTGCTGTTTGTTCGCTCATCGTCGGTTTAATTTTAAGTATTTTTTTCACCGCACTTGAGTCCAATAAATCCCCGATCATTGCCAGAACAACCTCTGTTTTGGTGATGTTATTGCGTGGTTTACCTGAAATTCTGGTCGTTTTATTGATTTATTTCGGTTCAACGGAAATCGTAGAATTATTAACCGGTGAATATATTGAATTTGGTGCCTTCGGTTGTGGTGTTTTTGCTTTATCTCTGATTTTTGCCGCTTACGCCTCCCAAACCTTACGGGGAGCTATTCAAGCCATTCCTAAGGGGCAATGGGAATCGGGTATGGCACTGGGATTAAGCCGCCCTTATACCTTTATTCACCTCATCATGCCACAGGTATGGCGTCATGCTTTGCCGGGGCTAAGCAATCAATGGCTTGTGTTGTTAAAAGACACCGCACTTGTTTCGCTAATTGGCGTCGATGATTTAATGCGCCAAGCGGGATTGATTAACACCAATACACATCAGCCTTTTACTTGGTACGGCATTGCGGCGCTAGTTTATTTAGCGGTGACCCTTGTCAGCCAAGTTGCGATTCGTAAATTAGAAAGACGATTTACTCGATTTGAGCGAGGGAATGCATAATGTTTGAAGACTATTTATCGGTGATTGCTCAGGGCATTCCAACGAGTTTATTGCTCACTTTCGCCTCTTTATTAATCGCCTTTTTATTGGCGTTACTCTTCACGTTTATCCTTGCCATGGGGAATCGTTGGCTAAAAAGTGCGGTGAATTTTTATCTTGTTTTGTTTACCGGCACGCCTCTACTTATTCAGATATTTTTAATTTATAGTGGCCCGGGGCAATTTGAATTTATTACGCAAAGTCCGCTTTGGTCTTTGCTTTCCAATGCGTGGTTTTGCGCTATGCTAGCCTTAGCATTAAATAGTGCGGCTTACTCTACTCAGCTTTTTTATGGGGCCGTCAAAGCCATTCCAAAAGGTCAATGGGAAAGTTGTGCCGCGTTAGGATTGTCACGCGTGCAAACGCTTAAAATTTTGATTCCATACGCCCTTAAACGGGCACTGCCCTCTTATACCAATGAAATTATTTTGGTATTTAAAGGCACATCGTTGGCGTCAACCATCACGATTATGGACATCATGGGATATGCCCGCCAGCTCTATGGCACAGAATATGATGCGTTGACCATCTATGGTATCGCCGGCGGTATCTATTTACTGATTACCGGTATCGCCACATTAATGCTACGCAAAGTCGAAAATAAAGTACTGGCATTCGAGCGTTTTGAATCTAAATAGCGTCAGCCGTTTCAATGAAATCTATTAACGTAATTCCTAAACTCAAAACTGCTTAATACGAAAGAAGCCCCTCAACTAACCAGTCGAGGGGCTTATTTTTAGCGTTTTTTCCTTAATACTCAATTACGGCATTTCATCAATATCATCTTTATTCACTTTGGGTTGAACCATGTGTTCACGATTTAAGCCTAAATCATAGGCGATAGCAATCGCAATAAAGATGGAAGAATAAGTACCGAAACCGATCCCGATGAGCAACGCAAGCGAGAAGCTATGAATTGTTGGACCGCCGAAAACATAAAGGGCAATGACCACAATCAATGTCGTGAGCGAGGTCATAATAGTACGGGACAGGGTTTGAGTTAAAGAAATATCGATGATGTCGATGGCAGAAATCCGTCTGATTTTGCGGAAGTTTTCACGCACACGGTCGAACACCACGATACTGTCGTTTAACGAGTAACCTACCACGGAAAGAATCGCTGCAATGAAGGTTAAATCCATTTCGATTTGTAAGTAAGAGAATGCACCGAGGGTGACAATCACATCGTGCGCTAAAGAAAGCACACCACCGGTTGCTAAACGCCATTCAAAACGCATGCCCACATAAAGCAATAGCATAATGAGGGTGGCTAAGGTGGCGTAAATTGCCCCTTGGGTTAATTCCTCACCTACGTTCGGCCCGACAAATTCAATGGAACGAATTTGAATATCGCTATCCAAGGTGTTCAGCATTTTTTTGACGTGATCGCCGATTTGTGCATCATCGGTTGCCGGTAGGCGAATCATCACATCACGCACACCACCGGTGGTTTGCACCAGTGGACTCTCAATGCCATTTTGTACCAACGTAGAACGGATTTTTTCCAAATCTGCCGGTTGGGAGAAGTGGGTATCTACCACCACGCCACCAGTGAAATCTAAGCCCCAGTTGAAACCTTTGGTAAACACAAAGAATAAAGAAACCGCGATAATCACGACGGAAGCAAGGTAACCCCATAGACGGAATTTCATGAATTCCACTAAACGGAAAGGGAGTTTAATGCCTTGAATTTCTTTAATTGGCTGACTTCTATTTTCTAAATTCACAATATATTTCCTCACCGTTAAATTGATAATTTATCAATTCGTTTGCCGCCGTATAAGAAATTCACGATTGCGCGTGTTCCGGTGATTGCGGTAAACATTGAGATAGCAATCCCTAAAGATAAGGTGATTGCGAAGCCTTTAATTGGACCTGTCCCCACGGCGTAGAGTGCCACCGCCGTCAAAATGGTGGTTAAGTTCGCATCAAAGATAGAACTGAATGCACCGTTATAACCTTCGTTAATAGCTTGTTGGATCGGACGACCATTGCGAATTTCTTCTTTTATCCGCTCAAAGATCAACACGTTCGCATCCACAGACATCCCAACCGCCAGGACGATACCGGCAATCCCCGGCATGGTAAGCGTAGCGCCCGGTAATAAGGACATTAACCCAACCAATAAAACAATGTTAGCAATTAAAGCGATGTCCGCAATGATACCGAATTTACGATAGTAAATGATCATAAAGACCACAACCACCATCAATCCCCAGAAACTGGCTTGCAAACCTTGTTCTACGTTTTGTGCACCAAGAGACGGACCAATGGTACGTTCTTCCACAATTTGAATCGGCGCAATTAACGCACCGGAACGAAGTAACACCGCAAGGTTTTGTGCTTCCGCCGGAGAGTCAATGCCGGTAATTTGGAATTGACTACCGAAACGACCTTGAATGGTGGCAACGTTAATCACTTCCTCGTGTTTTTGTAAAATGGTTTTACCATTTTCGTCTTTTTTGCCGCTATCTTTATATTCCACATATAACGTTGCCATCGGTTTTTGGATATTGGCACGCGTCGTTTGCGACATGATTTCACCACCTTCGCTGTCCAAGGTGACGCTTACTTGCGGTCTGGAGGTATTTTGATCCACACCTGAACTGGCGTTGGTAATGTGTTCACCACCTAATACAGCGCGCTTATACAGCACGATAGGGCGATTGTTTCTGTCATATTTCACTTCAGAATCAGAAGTCACCATGCCACGAGCTGCCGCATCTAAGTTGGCGTTGCCATTGACTAAGCGGAATTCAAGGGTCGCTGTTGCACCCAGAATTTCTTTTGCGCGGGCAGTGTCTTGTACCCCCGGCAATTCAACCACGATACGTTCTGCGCCTTGGCGTTGAATCACGGCTTCTGCCACACCCAGTTCGGTGACACGTTTACGCAAAATACTTAAGTTTTGTTCAATCGCGCTTTCACGGGCTTCGTTTAATGCCGCATCAGATAATGCCAAAGACAGCGTATTATCAGAAATCGCACGAATGTCTAGGGTTGGATGCTGTTTGCGTAAATAGCGCTGTACATCAGATAACTGATCCGGATTCGCCAATGTGACTATCGTGGAAAAATTCTCTGCTGACTTAATGGCGCTATATTGATACTTCTCTTTGCGCAATTCGGTACGTAAGGAATCCTGTAGTTGTTCCTGACGTTTGCTTAGCGCTGAGTTCATATCCACTTCCATCAGAAAGCGTACACCACCACGCAAGTCCAAGCCCCATTTCATCGGGTTGCCACCAATGCTACTTAGCCATTTTGGTGTTGCCGGTGCAAGGTTTAACGCAACAGAATAATTTGTCCCTAATTTTTCGCTGATTTTATCTTTGGCGAGTAATTGCGCATCGGTATTATCGAAACGCACTAAAATCGAGCCGTTTTCCAATACGACAGATTTGGTTGTCAGATGATTGTCTTTTAGGACGGTTTGAACTTCGCTTAAGACACCGGAATCGGCTTCCTGACCACGAGTTCCTGAGATTTGTACGGCAGGATCTTCACCGTAAAGATTTGGAAGAGCGTATAAAACACCAATGGCGACCAAAAAGATCACCATTAGATTCTTCCATAAAGGGTAACGATTTAACATAGCTTTCTTGTTCCCTTGAGGAATAGATTAAAGAGTTTCGATTGTGCCTTTTGGTAACACGGCGGCAATGTAATTGCGGTTAATGGTAATTTCGGTTTTATCGTTTAACGCAATCACAATAACATCCCCTTTTTCAGGCACTTTAGTGATTTTACCGATGATACCGCCGGCGGTTAACACTTCGGTGCCTTTGGTTAATTCGGACATTAATTTTTTATGTTCTTTATTTCTTTTCGCTTGCGGACGATAAATCATGAAATAGAAAATCAATCCGAAGATGATGAAAATAAATAACATTGACATTGGGCTGCCTTGTTGAGCTTCCATTCAAATTTCCTTTTAGTTAATGAAAAGAGAAGACGCAATGGAGCGTCCATAAACTGATTAAAATCGGCGGTTAAAATATCATAAATCCGCTGAAATGTGAAAAAATAAAACAAAAAAGAACCGCACTTAGAACAGCTCAATACGGCTCAAAAGTGCGGTTTGTTTTACGGATGATTTGAATTAGTGATTTATCTCACCTTCAATCGGTTTGACGTTTTCATCAAATTCCGGAAGCGGTTTATGTTCACTTGCCACGTAAGAATAAATCACCGGCAACACGAACAGGGTAAACAACGTACCAACCGCCAAGCCTGAAACGATCACGATCCCCATACTGAAACGGGAGACTGCCCCAGCACCAGTGGCATAAAGCAATGGAACCAAGCCGGCAATCATCGCTGCGGTGGTCATCAGAATCGGACGCAAACGCACTTTGGCCGCTTCAGTAATGGCTTCAATACGATTTTTACCGTGGTTGAGCTGCTCTTCTTTTGCCACTTCACACATTAGGATACCGTGCTTAGTGATTAATCCGACCAACGTAATTAACCCCACTTGGGAGTAAATATTCAATGTCGCACCGGCTTTGCCAACAAAACCGAAAGCATTTAATGCTAATAATGCCCCACTGATCGCCAACGGCACGGAAATCATGATCACCATTGGGTCACGAATGGACTCAAACTGAATCGCCAACACCAAGAAAATGATCACTACCGCCAACACGAACGTCACGGCTAACGCATTACCCTCTTGCACCAACTGACGGGCTTCACCTTTGAAGTCGTAGTTATAACCTTGCGGTAACAATTCTTTTGAGCTGTCTTTCAGCCATTGAATCGCATCCCCAATGGAAGAACCCGGCATCGGTACCGCACTAATTACCGCCGAGTTCAGCTGGCTGAAACGTGGCAAAGAGCTTGGTTGTGGTTCTAACGTCATGCTCACCAAACTGCTTAGCGGAACTGATGTGCCATTCGCAGCCGAAACATAATAATTATCCCAACTTTGTGGAGATAAGCGATCTTCGCGTTTTACCTGTGAAATAATTTTATACGCACGACCGTCAATATCCACACGTTCAACTGTCGCTGCGGATAAGAAACTGCCTAATGTTGCACTGATTTGTTTCATCGTAATGCCGTAAGTACCGGCTTTTTCACGGTCAATTTTGATGTGCATTTGCGCCGTGTCGAATTTCAAATCTAAGCTCGAGTAAACGAACTTGCCGGATTTCTGCATAGCTTCCAAGAATTTACCGGCAACATTCGCTAAATCTTCATAGCCTTTTGACGTACTAATCACAAAACCAATCGGTGGCCCTTGTTCCCCGGTTTCAATTTCGGGGAAAGCAAAACCACTGACAGACACTTCAGGAATGCCTTTGGCTTTAGTGTTCAATTCTGCCAAAACCTGCGCCTGACTTCTGGAACGATCTTTCCAGTCTTTTAAGGTTACGACGTTCAAAGATTGGTTGGTGCTTGGCACGCCGGAAATGGTCATCGCAAATTGCACTTCGTCCGTATCCGTTAAGATTTTTTGATACGGTGCCATCGCGGCTTGCACATAATCTACGTTCACGTTAGACGGTGCAGAACCAATCGCCAAGAATGCGCCTTTATCCTCCGTCGGCGTCAATTCACTGGAAAGGGATTTGAACATAATCGGCAAGGTCGCAAAAATAATCGCAGCGAAAAACACCATGCATTTACGATTTGCCATCACTAAATCCAAGACATAAGCGTAAGCGTTGTTCACTTTGGTTAAAGTGCGGTTAACACGCTCTTCTAATTTGCTTGGTGCCGAATGATCTTTCAGTAATTTACTGGTCATCATCGGAGAAAGCGTCAATGCCACGATACCGGAAATAAACACCGCACCGGCAAGGGTTAAGGCGAACTCTTTAAACAATGTTCCGGTAATGCCGCCCATTAACGCCATTGGCGAATATACCGCAATCAACGCAATCGTCATGGAAATGACCGGCACTGCAATTTCACGTGTACCAATAATTGCCGCACGGAATGGCGTTTCACCGAGCTTAATATGGCGGTCAACATTTTCCAACACCACAATGGCATCATCCACCACTAAACCGATCGCTAAAATTAAAGCCAGCAATGTCATCAGGTTGATGGAGAAATCCAACGTTTGCAGCATCATGATCACCCCGATAAGGGAAATCGGAATGGTAATGACCGGAATTAAAATCGCACGGAAGGACCCGATAAACATGGTAATCACCACCAATACGATAATTGTCGCTTCAATGATAGTTTTTACCACTTCTTCAATGGAGTTGTTAATAGCAACAGTGCGGTCATATAAAATGTCTGTTTGAATCGCATCCGGCAAATTATTTTTAATGCTTTCATACAGCGGCAGGATTTTTTCTGCCACCGTTAACGGGTTCGCCGAAGACGTCGGGTTCACCGCCAACACCACGGAATCAGAACCGTTTGCCACCGCACGGGCGTTATCGCTGGATTTATTCAATTCAATATCTGCAATATCGCGTAAGCGGACGAGTTTATCGCCGTTGGAATACACAATCAGCTTGCTTAACTCATCAACGGATTTGGTGGTGGTATCCACTTTGTTTTTGTACACCACATAAAAACCGTTGTCGTTACCCGCAGCCGTTTGCACGTTGTTTGAGGATAAGGCAGACATCACTTGCGTCGCAGAAAGATTCTGGGCAGCCATTTTTTGCGGATCCAACCAAATGCGCAGGGCATATTCGGACGCGCCGAAAATATCGACACTTGCCACCCCTTCAACCGTAAAGAACTGCGGTTTCACAACACGTTGAATATAGTCCGTCACTTGGCTTGCTTCTAACTTATTGGAACGGAAACTAATATACATAATGCCCGAACCACCGGTAGAAGAAGTCACCGTTGGATCCTCAATCCCGCTTGGTAACTCTGAACGCACAGAATTCACCTTCGCCAACACATCGGCAAGCGCCGCATTCGGGTCGGTGTTTAATTTCATTTTCACCGTGATCGAAGAACTGCTCGGTCTACTGGAAGAAGACATATAGTCCACGTTATCCGCCTGCGCGACCGCTTCTTCAATTTTCGAGGTCACAAACGCCTGAATCAAATTGGCATCCGCACCGGGATAGACGGTTGAAACCTGAATGACGGTCGTGGTCATTTTAGGATATTCACGCACTGCCAGTTTTGAAATTGCCTGCAATCCTAAAATAATGATCAACAGGCTAATCGAAACTGCGAGAACAGGACGTCGAATAAATATATCGGTAAATTTCATTCGTATTTCCTAATTAAAGATTGGTTTTCGTTGCCGGTTGTGTGGTGCCGACACCTTCTTTATCTGCGACAAGTACTAATGCGCCATTACTTAAATTTTGCTGACCACCGGTCACGATTTTATCGCCGATTTTCACTTCATCGCCTTTTAACTGAGCATAGATACCTTGGCGATCTTTCGTAAATACCGTAATTTGTTTGGCGCGATACATTTTGTTCACATCGCCTTGTTTCGCAAATTTCTCTTTTTCCTCATCAGAAAGTGCGGTCAAAATATAAAGCGATTCGCCATACATGTTGTAGCTCACGGCGACTTGTGGCACGACAATTTGGTCATACTCCGTTGCCAATGCCACGTTTAAACGGGTGAACATGCCGGATAACAGTTTTTCGCCATCTTCCGGCTCAAAGGTCGCTTGCACGTCAATTAACCCGGTGGAAGAATTAATCGCCGGTTCAATCGCAGAGATCGTTGCCGAGAAGGTTTCGCCTAAACGGGCATCTGCTGTCGCGGTGACTTTTTGGCCGATATGCAATTTTTCCAATAAATTCTGTGCAATCGCAAAATCTACTTTCATAGAACTGCGATCTTCCACACGCACAATTTCTGTGCCGTTCGATACATACTGTCCCACATTGACTTTCACGATACCCGCTTTGCCATCAAAAGGTGCAACAATTTGACGGCGCGCAATTGTGGCTTTTAAGGATTCCACGTTCGCCACTTGCGCATCATACGCCGCTTTGGCATTGTCTAATTCTTGCTGAGAAATGCCACCACTTTTCGCCAAATTCGCATAGCGTTGATACGTTTGACGTAATGAAATCACTTGTGCTTCAGCCGCTTGTAAGCTTGCTCGCTCCACGGAGCTGTCTAATTCCACCAACAAATCGCCCTTTTTCACGCTTTGTCCGTTAGTGACTAACACTTTTGAAATTGACCCCGCACTTTGCGCACTCAACATCGCCCCTTGATTTGGACGAACCAACCCGGTGGTCTCAATCACCGGCGTCCATTGCTGAGCAGAAACGGTCATTGCCGTCACCGGAACAGCTCTTTCTCCTTGATTAGCCAAGAAATCCGCAATGCCTTTCGCTTTCATCTGATTCATCACAATCATTGCGATAAAAATTAAGATAAATATTCCCAGCGCCAGTTTTAACAAGAAAACATGAGAACGCTTTGGTTTATTCGTTTGAGTTTGACTCATAAAAAACTCCGTAAAGGTTATCTAATAGCTCAAGTGATTATTTTTGAATGGCACACCAAGTGCGGTCAATCACCGACTCCAGCATCGCCATTGAACTCTTATGGGCAACGTGTTTGCATTTAAATGCGATATTAAGCGCGCTTTGCAAGGAAAGCGCAAATAATAAATGCGGAGGCAGATCACATACTTCGCCGGCTTCTACTGCTTTTTTACCAAAACGATGCCAAATACCGCGCGTTTCCCATTCTTTGCAAATAGTATAAAACCCGGGTAGAAATTCATATTGTCCCATATTGGCAACAATCGTTGGATCTTGTTCCAAAGAATGCCAAATATTCCACCACATTTTCCGATAGCGTTGGAAAAACGACTGGTTTTCATCATAGTCTTTTTCCAAGGTTTCTTCGAAAGATTTAAAGATATATCGTGCAAATTGTTCCAGCAATTCATCTTTATTCTTAAAATAGAGGTAAATCGTCCCCGGGGAAATTTTGGCCTCTTTGGCAATTTTATGTATGGATAAATTTGGCAAACCCACTGTCGCCATCAAATCATTCGTGGCCGTAAAAATTCGCTCGATCATATCCGTTTCAGATTGATGCATATAAAGTCACTAATAAACTTGGGTTAATTGTGAGAAGTGCGGTCAAAATTTCGTTTAATTCGCACATTTGATAGGTTACAGACAGTAAATAAAATACACTGAATGAACGTTCGTTCATTTTATTGATTTTTTACTTTTTCGCAAGTTAAAAATTGAGCGCCATCCAAAACAGCCACTATTTTTCATCTAAGACGACAAACCGCACAATGATCGATAGCAATCCATAGAAGAAGATCAAAGTGCGGTCTGTTTTTTTGACGTTTTTAAACGAATTAATGTTCTCGGGTTTTGAAGAATGTTACGTCTGGGTAACGTTCTTGCGCAAGGTTTAGATTTACCATTGTTGGCGCGATGTAAGTCAGGTTATCGCCACCGTCTAACGCCAAGTTTTGCTCGTTTTTACGTTTAAACTCTTCAAATTTTTTCGCATCACCACATTCCACCCAACGTGCGGTTGCCACGTTGACGGTTTCATAAATGGCTTCGACGTTGTATTCAGATTTCAAACGCGAAACGACTACATCAAACTGCAACACGCCCACCGCACCAACGATTAAATCGTTATTCAGTAACGGACGGAAAACCTGTACTGCACCTTCCTCAGAAAGCTGTACCAAGCCTTTTAATAATTGTTTTTGCTTGAGTGGATCTTTCAAACGAATACGGCGGAATAACTCCGGTGCAAAGTTTGGAATGCCCGTGAATTTTAACTCTTCCCCTTGGGTGAACGTATCGCCGATTTGAATCGTACCGTGATTGTGCAAACCGATAATATCGCCGGCATAGGCTTCTTCTGCATGCGAACGGTCGCCCGCCATAAAGGTTAACGCATCAGAAATCACCACCTCTTTGCCGATACGCACATGTTTGAGCTTCATACCTTTTTCATATTTGCCGGACACGACACGTAAGAATGCAACGCGGTCGCGGTGTTTCGGATCCATATTGGCCTGAATCTTGAACACGAAGCCGCTGAATTTTTCTTCATCGGCAGACACTTTACGCACATCGGCTTGACGGGCTTGTGGCGCAGGTGCCCATTCGGTTAAACCATCAAGGAAATGATCCACGCCGAAATTCCCTAACGCCGTACCAAAAAAGACCGGTGTCAGTTCGCCGTTTAGGAATAAATCCAAATCAAATTCATTGCTGGCGCCTTTGACTAATTCCAATTCATCACGTAATTGTTGTGCCAAATCGTCACCTACGGCATTATCCAATTCAGGATTATTCAAGCCTTTTACGATTCGCACTTCTTGAATCGTATGCCCTTGTCCGGTTTGGTAAAGATAAGTTTCGTCTTTATATAAGTGATACACACCCTTGAACAATTTGCCACAACCGATAGGCCACGTAATCGGCGCGCAGTGAATTTTCAATACGCTTTCAACTTCGTCCAACAATTCCATCGGATCACGAATATCACGGTCAAGTTTGTTCATAAACGTGATGATCGGCGTGTCGCGCAAACGGGTGACCTCCATCAATTTAATGGTACGTTCCTCAACCCCTTTGGCGGAGTCAATGACCATCAAGCAGCTGTCCACCGCCGTTAAAGTGCGGTAGGTATCTTCAGAGAAATCCTCATGCCCCGGAGTGTCCAGCAAGTTGACCAAACAGTCGTTGTACGGGAATTGCATTACGGAAGTGGTAATGGAAATCCCACGTTGTTTTTCCATTTCCATCCAGTCGGATTTCGCGTGCTGTGCGGAACCTTTGCCTTTCACCGAACCGGCTTTTTGAATGGCGTTACCATAAAGCAAAACCTTTTCGGTAATGGTGGTTTTACCCGCATCGGGGTGAGAAATAATCGCGAAAGTGCGGCGTTTATTAACTTGTTCTTGTGGGTATGTCATCTGTGCTGTCTGTGTTATTTGATGAAAAAATAAAGAAACCGCCTTAAATGACGGTCCTAAAATGTGTGGCGCAACTATATGCTTTTTAGCCCATTTTTTCAAGTTTAAGCATCATGAATGCGAGTATGTGCGACAAAGTGCGGTACATTTTGGGCGTACTTTGATACGTCATAAAACATCCTTTTTTCTGACCGCACTTTTTTCTCTCTACTGCAACATGAAGTCAACATCAATAAAAATCCTAAAAAATGCAAACGTTTGCGTAAAAAGTGCGGTACAATACGCGCCATTATTTTTACGCAGATAAAAAGGAAATGAAATGACACAACTTAGTCTAAAAAAAATCTATTCCGGTAAAGTACGGGATTTGTATGAAATTGATGACAAACGAATGTTGATGGTCGCCAGTGACAGATTGTCGGCGTTTGATGTGATTTTAGATGATCCGATTCCGCGTAAAGGCGAAATCCTGACACAAATTTCTAACTTTTGGTTTAACAAACTGGCGCATATTATGCCGAATCATTTTACCGGCGACAGCGTTTACGATGTGTTACCCAAAGCGGAAGCCGATTTAGTGAAAGATCGTGCGGTGGTTTGCAAACGCTTAACCCCGATTAAAATCGAATCTATCGTGCGTGGCTATTTAACCGGCAGCGGCCTGAAAGATTATAAACAAACGGGGACCATTTGCGGTTTAGTCTTGCCAAAAGGGTTAGTAGAAGCCAGCAAATTGCCTGAGCCAATTTTCACGCCATCCAGCAAAGAAGAAATCGGCAATCACGATATTAATATTAGCTATGCTGAGTGCGAAAAATTGATCGGCAAAGATTTGGCGGCGCAAGTGAAAGAAAAAGCCATCGCCCTTTATACCGAAGCGGCGAAATATGCCTTAACCAAAGGTATCATCATTTGTGACACCAAATTTGAATTCGGCTTGGATGAAAACGGTACGTTAACTTTGATGGATGAGGTATTAACGCCGGATTCTAGCCGTTTCTGGTCAGTAGAGACTTATAAAGAAGGCACAAACCCACCGTCTTTTGATAAACAATTTATTCGTGACTGGTTGGAAAACAGCGGTTGGAATAAACAGCCACCGGCGCCGAAAGTGCCGTCGGATGTCATTCAGAAGACCGTAGATAAATACCAAGAAGCCTTGGATTTATTAACAAAATAACACTTAAAGGAATTCCCGCTATGCATTAGAATAGTGGGAATTTTTTGTAACCGGATAGGAGTCATATGAGGTCGGTCGCCATTGTCGGGTTAGGTTGGCTAGGTTTGCCACTGGCGCGACATTTAAAAAATCTAGGCTGGGAAGTTAAAGGCACAAAACGCACTCACGATGGTGTAGAACAGATGCGTTTAATGCGTTTGGAAGCCTATCATTTGGAACTTACCCCTGAAATTAATGCGGATCCTGATGATGTCAGTGCATTGCTTGATGTGGATTCGTTGATCATTAATATTCCACCAAGCCAATATTTTTTCGATCTCAATCAATATGTCGAAGGCGTACAAAATCTGGTTAACGAAGCCTTATTACAAGGCGTAAGCCACATTATTTTTATTAGTTCCGTCTCCGTTTTCCCCGAGGTTTCCGCCCATTTTGATGAATCCGTCACGCCACAGCCGGACAGTGACATAGGTCGCGCCTTGGTTGAAATTGAAAACGGCTTGGCACAAATGCAAGACATTGATTGCGACATTATTCGTTTTGCCGGTTTAGTCGGCAACGATCGTCACCCGGTTTATTCCCTTGCCGGCAAACAGGAGCTAAAGTGCGGTCATTCTCCCGTAAATTTAGTCCATCTAGACGATTGCGCACGCGCCATTCAATTATTGTTAGAAACCCCGGGCGGCTACCGTTTATATCATTTGACCGCGCCAATGCACCCAACTCGGGAAGCCTATTATCAATATGCGGCGGAAAAATACGGGCTAGAACCACCGCACTTTATTAACTCAGAACAAGATCCGCAGCGCATTATCATGGCGGAAAAAATTTGTCATGAATTAGAATTTGTTTACCAATATCCGGATCCGAATTTCATGTTGACAACAGAAGAATAAAAGTGCGGTTGTTTTTCGAAATGTTTTTACCACGTACTTTTATCAAACCCATTCACTCAAACAAACACAGATAAGGAAAGAAAATATGTCAAATACCATTTTGCAACACTTACCCAAAGGTGAAAAAGTCGGTATCGCCTTTTCCGGCGGCTTAGACACCAGCGCGGCACTGCTTTGGATGCGTCAACACGGCGCCATTCCTTGCGCTTACACCGCGAATCTTGGGCAACCGGATGAAGAGGATTACGAGGCTATTCCACGCAAAGCGAAAGAATATGGCGCAGAAATGGCCCGCTTAATCGACTGCCGCACGCAATTAGCTCAAGAAGGCATTGCGGCGATCCAATGCGGCGCCTTTCACGTGACGACAGGTGGTTTGACTTATTTCAACACGACTCCATTAGGTCGTGCGGTGACCGGCACCATGTTGGTCTCTGCCATGAAAGAAGATGATGTCAATATTTGGGGCGATGGCAGTACTTACAAAGGCAACGACATCGAACGTTTCTATCGTTACGGCTTAATGACCAACCCAAATTTAAAAATTTATAAACCTTGGTTGGATCAAAAATTTATCGATGAATTGGGTGGCCGTTTTGAGATGTCTAACTTCTTAATCGAAAACGGTTTTGATTACAAAATGTCCGTAGAAAAAGCCTATTCCACGGATTCCAACATGCTTGGCGCGACTCACGAGGCAAAAGACTTAGAATTCTTAAATTCCGGTATTCGTATCGTCAATCCAATCATGGGTGTGCCATTCTGGCGTGAAGATGTACAAATCAAAGCAGAAGAAGTGACGGTGCGTTTTGAAGAAGGTATCCCGGTGGCATTAAACGGCAAAACATTCGACAACATCGTAGAATTGTTCCTTGAAGCCAACCGCATTGGTGGTCGTCACGGCTTAGGGATGTCCGACCAAATCGAAAACCGTATCATTGAGGCGAAATCTCGCGGCATCTACGAAGCCCCGGGAATGGCGCTACTACACATCGCTTACGAGCGTTTAGTGACCGGCATCCACAACGAAGACACCATCGAACAATACCGCATCAACGGTATCCGTTTAGGTCGTTTGTTATACCAAGGTCGTTGGTTCGATCCGCAAGCCTTAATGTTGCGCGAAACCGCTCAACGTTGGGTGGCTCGCGCGGTTACCGGTGAAGTGACGTTAGAGTTACGTCGTGGTAACGACTATTCCTTACTCAACACGGAATCCCCGAATTTAACCTACCATCCGGAACGCTTGAGTATGGAAAAAGTGGAAAATGCACCGTTTGATCCGGTGGATCGTATCGGTCAATTAACCATGCGTAACCTTGATATCACCGACACCCGCGACAAACTCGGTATCTATTCCCGCACCGGTTTACTGGCGACAAACAAAGATTCTGCGTTACCGCAATTATACAAAAAAGCGTAAAACGCTCTCTTTTTTGACCGCACTTTGAGACATCTCTGTGCGGTCTTCTTGTGTGATTTAACCTCAACAAAAAGGATGAACGGATTTGTTCAATCTATGCCTTAATTTTCTTTTCTGGAACATTAAAGCACAGCCTATTTTGGTGTATGATACGGTTTCATTATTTTCCTCATGAATATGAATCTTTCTCATGAAACCAATCTTTCTTGAACTTCGACACCTTAAAACTTTACTTGCCTTAAAAGAAACGGGCAGTGTTTCTTTGGCAGCAAAACGGGTTTATCTCACTCAATCCGCCCTTTCCCACCAAATTAAACTGTTGGAAGATCAATACGGTTTGCCGTTATTTGAGCGTAAAACACAGCCGTTGCACTTTACACCGGCAGGTGAGCGTTTGATTCAGCTTGCCAATGATATTTTGCCTAAAGTGATTGAGGCGGAGCGCGATTTAGCGCGGGTGAAACAAGGGGAAGCCGGCGAGTTGCGCATTGCGGTAGAATGCCACACTTGCTTCGATTGGCTTATGCCTGCCATGGATTTATTCCGTCAACATTGGCCGTTGGTGGAGTTGGATATTGTGTCCGGTTTCCATACCGATGCCGTTGGGTTGTTGTTAAGCCATCGTGCTGATTGGGCTGTTGTGCAAGAAGTGGAAGAGACCCCGGGCATTGTGTATAAGCCCTTGTTTTCCTATGAAATGGTGGGATTATGTGCGAAAGATCATCCGCTAGCAGCGAAAGAGGTTTGGCAGGCGGAAGATTTTATTGATCAAACGTTAATTACTTATCCCGTACCGGATGATATGTTGGATTTGTTGCGTAAGGTATTACACCCGAAAGGCATCAATCCTACCCGTCGAACCAGTGAGCTCACCATCGCCATCATTCAGTTGGTGGCAAGTAAACGTGGTGTGGCGGCATTGCCGTTTTGGGCGGCAAAGCCTTATTTGGATCGTGGTTACATCGTGGCGCGCAAAATCACTGAACAGGGATTACACAGTAATCTTTATGCCGCAACGCGAGAGTTGGATTCGCAAATGGCGTTCGTGGATGATTTCTATGAAACCGTGAAAGCTCAAAGTTTTTCTACCTTGCCCGAATTGTCTATATTAGAAGAGATCTCGTCGTATGTCTGACGTAAAGACAAATTCTCATCCCATTTGGGCGGCAGCAAAGGCCGCCTTGCCCTATAGTGCGCCGATGCTCGCCGGCTTTTTGTTCCTTGGCGTGGCTTATGGCATTTACATGAAAGCACTTGGTTTTGGTGTTTGGTATCCCGTGTTGATGGCGTTATTCATCTACGCCGGTTCCGTGGAATTCATCATTGCCGGCGCATTAAGTTTGGCATTTGCGCCGTTAAATGCGTTATTGATTACCTTGATGGTGAGTGGCAGACAGCTTTTTTATAGCATTGCGATGTTGGAAAAATACGGAAAATCCTTGGGCAAAAAACGCCCATACCTTATTGCCACGTTGGTAGATGAATCTTTTTCCTTGAATTACATGGCAAACGTTCCACCGCATATTGATCGCGGTTGGTATCTCTTTTTTGTTTCGTTTTATTTACATATGTATTGGGCAATCGGTGCTGGCATTGGCAACGTATTCGGGAACATTATTCCTTTTGATTTGAAGGGCATTGAATTTGCTATGACGGCATTGTTTTTAGTGATTTTTGCCGAAAACTGGGCGCAGGAAAAATCTCATGAGAGCTCTTTGTTAGGTTTGGCGATCGCCGCGATTTCTCTTATTGTTTTCGGACATGACTATTTCTTATTGCCTACTTTAATTGGCATTTGGACGGTATTGACTTTCCGTCGTCCGAAATTGTCCTCAACCTTAAAGAGGATTGAAGAATGACATTAACCGAACAAATCATCACCATCGGTATTGCCGTATTAGGCGTGCAATTTACCCGCTGGCTGCCCTTTTGGATTTTCCCGGCGAACCGCCCGATTCCCGAATATATCCGTTATTTAGGTAAAGTCTTACCGGCGGCAATGTTTGGTATGCTCGTGGTGTATTGCTACAAAAACGTGGATGTGTTTAGCGGCTTTCATGGCGTTCCCGAATTTCTTTCCGGTGCGATCGTTGTTGCGTTGCATTTGTGGAAGCGCAATATGTTCTTATCCATCGCTGCCGGCACGATGTTATATATGTTCTTGGTACAACAGGTATTTGTGTAAAAAGACGCTAAAAAATGACCGCACTTTTTCTTCAGGAATTTTCTATGCCGGCAAAGAAAAGACATGGCTTATGCTATAATTCTCCGCAAATTTTTACCGCACGTTAGGATCAATATGTCGCTTCAATTCAATATGATTGCATTACTTTTAGTGGTGTTAATTTTGCTTGGCATCCTTAGCCACAATAGCGCCATCACGATCTCCGCCGCCGTGTTACTGATCATGCAACAAACGCTTCTCGCTCAATACATTCCCTATTTGGAAAAATACGGCTTGCACGTTGGTATCGTGATTTTAACCATTGGCGTTTTGAGCCCGTTAGTTTCCGGCAAAATTCAGCTTCCCGGCTTGTCGGCGTTTGTCAGTTGGAAAATGTTCGTTGCCATTACGGTGGGTGTATTGGTCGCGTGGCTTGCGGGCAAAGGTGTTCCGCTGATGGGAGAACAACCAGTATTGGTGACAGGCTTAGTCATCGGCACCATTATCGGTGTTTCTTTTCTAGGTGGTATCCCAGTGGGGCCGCTTATCGCGGCCGGTATTTTGGCATTACTCATAGGAAAATTTTAAATGAAAAACAAATGGTTATTGATTGCTGCCTTGAGCGGTTTTTTATGTGTGGCGATTGGCGCTTTCGCTGCACATGGATTAAGCAAGGTTTTAGATCCTAAAGCCTTAGCGTGGATTGAAACCGGTGTGAAATATCAAATGTTCCATACCCTTGCCATCATGGGTATCGGCATTGCGCAATTGTGCCGTGAATCATTAGTTGCCTGCAAAATGGTCAATTTCGCCGCGGGTGCATGGGCATTCGGCATTCTTCTCTTTAGCGGCAGCCTTTATGCACTCGCACTTGGTGCAGGACAATTCCTGGTTTGGGTGACACCGATTGGGGGTACCTTATTTTTAATTGGCTGGCTTTGCTTGGCTTACGGCAGTTTGAAAAAGTAAATCAGTATGAAGAATAGAACGGTAAAGCACGAACTAACACCTTTACAACAATCCCTTTTTTCCCAATTAATTGACATTATGTTGGTGGATAAACGCCGTTTATCCGCCCGCATTCATGGCATCGGCAAAATTAAAAACCAAGAAGCGCAGCAAGCCGTTGCGGCTGAAATCCAACAACAAATTGAACAAGCAAGATTACGTGTAGAAAGCCGTAAAAGTGCGGTTAAAAATCCGATTGTTTTTCCGGAAAGCCTGCCGGTTAGCCAACGTAAAGCAGAAATTGAAAAACTGCTTTCCGAGCATCAAGTGATCGTGGTGGCGGGGGAAACCGGTTCAGGGAAAACCACGCAGTTGCCGAAGATGTGTTTGGAACTTGGCTTAGGCAATCTTGGCACCATCGGACACACTCAACCGCGTCGCATTGCCGCCCGTTCGGTAGCGGTTCGAATTGCGGAAGAATTACAAACAGAGCTTGGCGATTTGGTAGGGTACAAAGTCCGTTTTAACGATCAGATAAGTGACAACACCCAAATCAAGTTGATGACGGACGGGATTTTGCTGGCTGAAATTCAAACGGATCGTTTTCTCAATCAATATTCTTGCCTGATTATTGATGAAGCCCATGAACGCAGTTTGAACAACGATTTTATTCTCGGTTATCTGAAACAGCTTCTGCCACGTCGTCCGGACTTAAAAGTCATTATCACCTCAGCCACCATTGACGTGGAACGTTTTTCTAAACATTTTAATAACGCGCCGATTATCGAAGTCTCAGGCAGAACTTATCCCGTGGAAGTGCGTTATCGCCCTGTTGTAGAGGAAGACGATCAAGATCAGCTACAAGGCATTCTTAACGCAGTGGATGAACTGCAAGCAGAAGGGCGCGGCGATATTTTGATCTTTATGAACGGCGAGCGGGAAATTCGCGACACCGCCGAAGCCTTGCAAAAGCAAAATCTAAAACACACGGAAATCCTACCGCTCTTTGCCCGCTTGTCTGCGCAAGAGCAAAACAAAATTTTCCATCCGAGTGGGCTAAATCGCATTGTGTTAGCCACCAACGTGGCGGAAACCTCGCTTACGGTGCCGGGTATTAAATATGTGATTGACCCTGGCACGGCACGTATTTCTCGTTATAGCTATCGCACCAAAGTACAACGTTTACCGATTGAGTCGATTTCACAGGCATCTGCCAATCAGCGAAAAGGTCGTTGCGGACGGGTGAGCGAAGGCATTTGTATTCGTCTTTATTCGGAAGAGGATTTTAACAATCGCCCGGAATTTACCGATCCGGAAATTCTGCGTACCAATTTGGCTTCCGTGATTTTGCAAATGACGGCATTGGGTTTGGATGACATTGAAGCGTTCCCCTTTGTAGATGCGCCGGATAAACGGCACATTCAAGATGGCGTGAAATTATTGGAAGAGTTGGGGGCGTTTGAAACCGTTCAATCCAAATCGGGTGAAAAACGTCGATTAACGACAATCGGTCGCCAACTTGCCCAACTCCCGGTCGATCCGCGCCTTGCCAAAATGCTTCTAAGTGCGGTCGATTTTGGCAGCGTTTATGAAGTGATGATTATTGTCTCGGCGTTATCCATTCAAGATCCGCGTGAACGTCCGACAGATAAACAACAGGCTTCCGATGAAAAACATCGTCGCTTTGCCGATAAAAAATCGGATTTCTTAGCATTCTTGAACCTTTGGAATTACGTGCAAGAACAGCAAAAGGCATTGACGAAAAATCAATTCCGTCGCCAATGCCAAAAGGATTTTTTAAATTATTTGCGCATTCGCGAATGGCAGGATATTTATCAACAAATTCGCCTTGCCGTGCGTGAAATGGGCTTGCCGATTAATTCGGAAAAAGCTGAATATCAGCAAATTCACACCGCACTTTTAAGCGGTTTACTTTCTCATATCGGTTTAAAAGAAGCGGAGAAACAACAATATCTCGGCGCCCGTAATGCGCATTTTGCGATTTTCCCCAATTCCGTGCTTTTCAAGAAACAACCGAAATGGGTGATGGCGGCAGAGTTGGTGGAAACCTCCAAGCTTTGGGGACGCATGGTGGCGGAAATTGAGCCGGAATGGATTGAGCCGCTTGCAGAGCATTTAACGAAAAAATCCTATTCCGAACCGCGTTGGTCAAAATCTCGCGGGGCGGTGATTGCCGATGAAAAGGTGAGCCTGTATGGCGTGCCGATTGTGGCGGCGCGACCAGTGAATTACGGCGCCATTGACCCAAGGGTGAGCCGTGAGATCTTTATTCAATCTGCCTTGGTGGAAGGGGATTGGAACACCAAGCACAAATTCTTCAAGCAAAATCAGCAGCTGATTCGAGAAGTTGAGGAATTGGAACACAAAAGCCGTCGCCGCGATATTTTAGTGGACGAGCGCACTTTATTTGAGTTTTACGATCAGCGTATCGGCACGGACGTGGTGTCGCAAAAACATTTTGATACTTGGTGGAAAAAGGCGGAAAAACAAGATCCTGAACTGCTTAATTTTGAGCGCTCATTTTTGATTAATGATGATGCAGAACAAGTGAGCAAGCTAGATTTCCCGAATTTCTGGCATCAAGGCAATTTAAAGCTCAAACTGACCTATCAATTTGAACCGGGTACCGATGCGGACGGCGTGACCGTGCATATTCCGTTGCCGTTGCTCAACCAAGTGGAAATGACGGGCTTTGATTGGCAAATCCCGGGCTTACGGGAAGAGCTGGTCATCGCGCTGATTAAGTCTCTGCCGAAATCCTATCGCCGTAATTTCGTGCCTGCACCGAATTATGCCCAAGCTTTTTTAGGGCGCGCCGTGCCGTTGGAAAAACCATTGTTGGATACGCTGATTTATGAATTGCGCCGCATGACGGGCGTCACCGTAGAAGCGGAACATTGGAATTGGGAACAAATTCCAAGCTATTTGAAAATGACGTTCCGCGTGGTGGATGAAAACGGCAAGAAAATCGCCGAATCCATGAATTTAGATGAGCTGAAATTTAGTTTAAAAGATCGTGTACAGGAAAGCATTTCTGCGGTGGCAGACGATGGCATTGAACAAAGCGGACTGCATATTTGGAGTTTCGCCGAGTTGCCACAATGTTACGAACAAAAACAGCGCGGTTTCAGCGTGAAAGCCTTTCCTGCCATTGTGGACGAAAAAGACGCGGTGGGCATTAAACTGTTTGAAACGGAATTTGAACAAGCGGTGGCAATGCAACAAGGTTTACGCCGATTGTTGTTGCTCAACGTGCCGTCACCGATTAAATATCTGCATGAAAAATTGCCGAATAAAGCCAAATTGGGGCTCTATTTCACGCCATTTGGTCGTGTGTTGGATTTGATTGATGACTGTATTGCTTGTGCTGTGGATAAACTCATTGCCGATTTCGGCGGCTTTGTGTGGAATGAAGAAGGCTTTAATAAGTTACGGGATTTCGTGCGTGAAAACGTTAATGAAGTCACCGTGGATATTGCGCAAAAAGTGGAGCAGATCCTGACGCTTACCCATCAACTCAACCAACGTCTTAAAGGTAAAATGGATTTCACTATGGCGTTCGCCCTGTCTGATATGAAAAGCCAGATTTCAGGTTTGATTTATCAAGGCTTCGTGCAAAAAAGCGGCTACGCCCGCCTGCCGGATTTACTCCGCTATCTGCAAGCCATCGACAAACGCATGGATAAATTGGCTCAAGATGTCAATCGCGATCGTGCCGCTATGCTGCGCGTGGAACAAGTGCAACAAGCCTACCAACAGCTTCTTGCCAAACTCCCGAAATCCAAACCGGTTTCTGATGAGGTGGCGGAGATTCGCTATATGATCGAGGAATTGCGGGTGAGTTTGTTTGCTCAGCAGTTGGGGACAAAGTATCAGGTGTCGGATAAGCGGGTTTTGAATATCATAAATAGCTTATAGTAGGATATATAATTAATGAAGAGAAATTGTATTATGTTAAATTTATCAAAAATTAAAGATTTTTGGAGGAATTTTCGTCTCCAGGTTAGAAATTGGAAGTTAAAATTTTATTCTAGAACGAAAAATAGGTGGGATAGGATAAGAATCTGGTGGGAGAGTAGGACAAATGGAGTTAAAGTAATCTTATCTTCTCTGCTTTCTATTAGTATTCTTATTATAAATTTTGGTTTCCTATTTTATTATTCTTCTTATAGTGAAATTATTAAACAAGGCGGGTTTTGGACTTTGTTTGCTTTAATAGTTTCATCGCCTGTTGCCTTTATGATTTGGAGCTTTAGAGATAAAAATGCTACAGATCAAATTAATAATTCTCGTAAAGATACCAATCTTAAAGAGTATCATAAGATTGTAGAGTGGATTACTAATAAGGATAGTTCCGATGAACTAAAAATTTCAGCTATATATTATTTAAGAAGATTTTATGAAGATAAATCGCTAGGTTTTCAGCAGGCTGCTTTGCATCTTTTATTGTCTACTTGGGAATCTATGCAAAAAAATGAATTGGAAAAATTAAAAATAGTTAATGATAAAGCGGAAGCTAAATCTATAATTAATTCTTTAAGAGAAAATGGTAATAGCCCTTTAGGAATTGCAATTACTAAAGTTTTATTAAGTAATGAGGGAAAATGTATACTGGCTTATCCTGAAGTATTTTCTAGTATTTGTCTTGCTGGCATGAATTTTTATTTGCCTGGTTTATCAAATGATATTGTAAATAATCTTTTTAATAACGATGAAATGAAATATTCAGGGATTCAATTACAAGGATGCCAATTTAGACGTATTAATTTAAATAATGTTAATTTTTCTAATTCTAACTTATTAGGAACAGAATGGGGTGTCGATGAATTTCAAGATGAGAGTTTTTGGAATCATGTTAGTTTTAGAGAGTGTGACTTTAGGTATTCAAGTATTAATAAAGTGTCGCTCACGAATTGTAATTTCTCAAGTAGTAATTTTACAAATGCCACCTTTTCTCAATTAGATATTGATGATTTGACAAAGTTTTATGGTGTGAATTTAATTTATTCTTCAATGATTTTTATACATCTACATAAAAGATCTCAATTTTTAGGAAGTATTATTTTTCAATCAGATCTTTCAAATTGGGTATATGAATTTCAAAATGAATTTGATTATGATATAAAAGAATACACATTAGAAGAGGTTAAATATCTTGGTATAGTTGTTTTATATGAAGGGGAAGAACAATATAAGCTATGTGAATTAAATATTCAGCATAAAACCATTATTATATTAGAACATTTCCCTCATTATTTTTTAGAGAACATTAGCATATCCTATGATGATACAATCCAGGCTAATAATGATTGGAAAGTTGAGATTAAGGATTTGAAACAGTCCCCAAGATAGCGCAAGCGTCCACACTTGTACTTATTTGGTCCAAGCGTGGACGCTTGAACCATCATTTTGTTTTTAAAAAGTGCGGTCATTTTTTAAAACGTTTTTCAATCTCAAAAATACTTTCAAAATCTACCGCACTTTTGTTTATCGAAACTCCACATAAACCTTCTTCCCCCACGATAGCGCAAGCGTCCACACTTGTGCTTATTTGCTCCAAGCGAGAACGCTTACCATTGTTTAGTGTTACTTTTCCAATTATTTTTAAGTCTTATCACACAAAACGGTGTTTTAGTGATTCATATAAAATTCAGGTTGATATCAAACTAGCAAATAAAATAGGTACATAATAAATATATAAAAAGCAAAAACCCCCGACGCTCTCACATCAGGGGTTCATACGAATAAACTTGGCGGTGACCTACTCTCACATGGGAATCTCCCACACTACCATCGGCATAACAGCGTTTCACTTCTGAGTTCGGTATGGAATCAGGTGGGTCCACCGCATTATCGCCGCCAAAAATCGGTCGATGATATTCTTCTCTTTCTCTCTTATCTCTTTCTTTTTATTTCTCTATCTTCTTCAAACTAAAACAAGCTGACTCTCCACTTTCTCTTCTTTATCTTTTCTCTTAACTGTTACCCTTACACACCACGCTCGCTTAGGATTTCCCAAAACACTTGAGCGTTGTATGGCTAAGCCTCTCGGGCAATTAGTATGCGTTAGCTCAATGTATCACTACACTTACACACCGCACCTATCTACGTCTTAGTCTTAAACAACCCTTACACACTTAATGTGTGGGAGAACTCATCTCTTGGCAAGTTTCGTGCTTAGATGCTTTCAGCACTTATCTCTTCCGCATGTAGCTACCCAGCAATGCGTCTGGCGACACAACCGGAACACCAGTGATGCGTCCACTCCGGTCCTCTCGTACTAGGAGCAGCCCCAATCAATTCTCCAACGCCCACGGCAGATAGGGACCGAACTGTCTCACGACGTTCTAAACCCAGCTCGCGTACCACTTTAAATGGCGAACAGCCATACCCTTGGGACCTACTTCAGCCCCAGGATGTGATGAGCCGACATCGAGGTGCCAAACACCGCCGTCGATATGAACTCTTGGGCGGT